>Ga0256835_1000107_pt1 | contig 65905 bp, 51 predicted proteins | sample PIR30metaG_FD_185972 | JGI IMG/M metagenome (GOLD analysis project Ga0256835, IMG submission 185972) | Hydrothermal vent microbial communities from East Pacific Rise, Pacific Ocean - PIR-30 | ecosystem: Environmental > Aquatic > Marine > Hydrothermal vents | place: Pacific Ocean: East Pacific...
TAAGGCAGACGAAACCCACCAGACCGAGTCGCCAAGGCTCCGATGGCCAGTCATCGGTGCAAGAACGCCCCGGCAATCTTGAGATTGCCAGTCGTCCGTGTCGGGATGCTTTCCTTCGCCTTGGTACCTCCAACGGTCTCCTCCCCACATCCTTTTCACCGGAATCCTCTATATTGCTTCTGTGGAGACAATCTCTCTCGAAGCTCAACCGTTTCGTCCACGCGGGGAGATCGGTGGCCTGTCATCCAGATCCCCCTGTCTCTCCGAGCCCCTGACCAGCCTCAGGCAGTGTCAACTTGCTGGAACCCTGTTGGATCAGGTGCTCCATGGCTTCAATCGAAAAGACGACCGTCATGCGTGATTCCGAGCAGCAGGGCACACGACCTCAAGAACGCTCCGTGTCACAGTTCGTCGTGCGAGGCACCATCTTTCGCACCATGACATTCGCGCTCACAGCCCTCGTGGGTCTTCTATTGATGCCATTCATAGTGCACTCTCTCGGGAACCGCTCCTATGGCATGTGGGCACTCGTGGGCTCCATCTTGAACTATTTTTCTCTTTTCGATCTTGGCATCTCATCAGCCGTCGAACGCTTTGTCTCACGGGCTCTGGGCCAAGAAGACATCCCAGCTGCCAATACCATCATCAGCTCGGCGACATTTCTCTTCACAGGACTAGGATTAGCCTTGATCACTCTGGTCATTCTGACAAGTGTCTCGATCCCATTTCTGATACATGATACCCACGACGGTATCCTCTTGGGACAGATCATCCTCATCGTCGGGTTGGGACTCGGCTTTACGTTCCCCGGGCGGGTTTTTGAGGGACTGTTCTCGGCTCAACTACGACAAGACGTTCTTTCAACTGTCTGGATCATCGTTCTCATTTGTCGCACACTCATCATCATAATGGTCTTGAGACTCGGTTGGGGGTTGAAAGGCCTCGCCCTCGCCACCTCCATATCCATTGTTGTTCGTTATGTCATACTTATTGCTCTGGGCAGAAAATCTCATCCGTGGCTCAGCATATCTCTCCACCTTTGCCGACGGCATCGCATTCAAGAACTCCTTGGGTATGGGCTGGTCGGTTTTCTCAATCGAATTGGAGATTTTCTCCGTTTTCACCTCGACAATATCGTCATCGGCTCATTTCTGGGGCTCACCCCCATCACGCTCTACACAATCCCAGTCAAGCTCTTGGAATACTTCACAAACTTCATGCTAAGTGCGGTTGGATTCGTGGCACCCGTCTTCAGCAGGTATGAAGGCCTAGGTGAATCCAAAGCATTGAAAAACCGTTTCTTGGATATCACTAGAGTGTCCACCATTGCGGCAACATTCGTGGGAAGTAGCCTCCTCTTCTATGGGAAACCCTTCATCACACGCTGGATGGGCGAAGCATATACCTCGAGCTATGATGTATTGTTGATGTTGGGTGTGCCGGCGATCTTTTCATTGATGTCGAATCCAAGCATTAGCTTACTTTACGGCATTTCGAAACATCACTACTATACTATTGCCAATATCCTCGAAGGATTTACAAATCTGTCATTGAGCCTCTTACTCGTCAGACAGTATGGGATTTATGGGGTCGCTCTCGGCACGGCCATCCCCATGATAATCTTCAAACTCGGAATTCAGCCCATCTACACCTGTCGTTCGATCAAGTTGGATCTTCGGAGGTACTATAGAATCCTCTTCTTTACGACGCTCAAATCATTCCTTCCAATCATGGTGTACTACATGGCCATTCAACGCCTTCTCGGGCCAACATTTATATCGATGTTCCCGATCTGGATTGGACAAACGATACTATTTCTTCCCATCGCGTGGAGATATATTCTTCGCCCAAGGGATCGGCGGACTATCAAATCCGCTCTTTCCCCTGATCGGACAGTACGATGTTCATGATTGAACACGATAGATCCAGAACGATCTGGAGATTCTGAAGAATGAATGTGAAAGCACAATTGTCTCTCAGGGCGCACACAGGAGAGAAGAAAGGAGTTCTCCCATTATGAAAAACTTTGCTGTAGTCCTTGCGGGTGGCCTCGGAACAAGAACCGGTTACGATACCGCAAAACAGCTTCTCAAGATCGGCGGCAAGCCCGTCATGCACTTCGTAATGGATGTGTTGGAAGCTCATCCAAGAATCGATGGCATCGTACTCGTGGTCAATCCCGCCATTAGAAAGGAGGTCCAGACTCTGCTTCCGTCCACACGATATCGCAAACTCATGAAGATCGTTGATGGCGGAGAATCGCGGCTGGACAGCTCCAGAATCGGAGTCCGCTCCATACCAGAATCTCAAGGGAACGTCCTGATTCACGATGCCGTCCGGCCCTTCATGAGCTCCAGAATCATTGATGCTATCCTGAACGCTCTCGAGGCCTACAGTGCAGTCGACGTCGCCATCGAGCCAACGGACACCATCATCCGAGTCGATGAGCACGACCTGATCGAAGAAATTCCGGACCGTGCAGTCCTGAGGAGAGGGCAGACCCCACAAGGATTCCGGCTTGACGTCATCAGAGAGGCTCACACGCTCGCAGTGCGGGAAGGCCAGGTTCGTGTGACCGACGACTGTGGCTTGGTCCTGAGGTACGGGCTGTGCAAGGTATTCGTCGTCCCAGGTGAGCGGACTAACATCAAGATCACATACCCTGAAGACCTTTACCTTGCCGACCGCATTTTCCAGCTCCGCGGAGACACCTTGCACGAAGATGTTGATCTCCACAGGCTTGAAGGATCTGTCCTGGCCGTGATTGGAGGTACCCGTGGCATCGGCAAGGCCATCGTAAAACTTGGACGAGCCCATGGCGCACGAGTATTCCCCTGCAGTAGGGCGACGGGTGTCGATGTCGCTAACCATGAATCCATAAGTAAATTTCTGAAACGTCTCCAGGAACAAGAAGAACTCATCCACCATGTCTTCAACTGTGCGGCTGTTCTGCGCAAGGGGCGCCTTGACCAACGATCCCCGGAGGAACTCAGGGAGGAAGTCGAAATCAACTACCTTGGTGCTCTCAACCTCATCGTGGCCGCCCTTCCCTATCTCCGGCAGACCAGGGGATCCATCACTCTGTTCACGTCAAGTTCCTATACCCGTGGACGTCCTTTCTATGTAACCTACTCCTCGGCAAAGGCAGCCATCGTGAATCTCGTCCAGGGACTCACGGAGGAACTCGAAACCGAGGGTATCACGATCAACGCCATCAACCCGGAACGATCGGCAACTCCCATGAGATTTGAGAACTTCGGAGAAGAGCCGCCGGAAACTCTTCTGAAACCCGAAGAAGTTGCATTGGCCGCACTTAAGACCGCCATTGCCCCAATTTCGGGAATGGTGATTGACGTGAGAAGATCCCGCCAGACGAGCGCATGAGGGTCTTTAGGTGTTGATGATACGACGGTTACTGCAACGACCTGCCTTGACTTTCGCAGGCATGGTCAGGAGGGCCTTGGGGAAAAGAGTCTCTGAAGAAAAGCCCCGTATCCTCATCGACTGCATTGAGTTTTTTCATTTCCTGCACGTGGGACCTCTCGTCGACCGTCTCATCGAAGAAGGGCGGGTCACTGTGTACCTCCTGAAGAATCCCACTCTCGGGGAGGCGGATATCCTCAGAATCAGAAGACCTGGCTTGAGACTTGTCTCTCCCATGAAAGTGAAATTTCTCAGTTTCGACGTCACGATCTCTCTGGATTTTTCCCAGCTCGTGTCCATACCTTCTAAGGGAACGTGGGCCTTTCTACCTCACGGGGATGGAATGAAGGCCCATTACACGGGCTCAGCCGAACTTGGGAAATACGACACCGTGTTCGCCCTAACGCGCTCTCAGGCACGGCTTCAGAGATCGTTCATTAACCACGGGGCGCAGGTGGTAGAGCTCGGCTTAATGATCGGGGACCGTTTGACAGGCGAGCCAGTATCAGAGGACCAGCGACGACAGCTTCAAAGAAAGCTGGGATTGAAGCCCGAGCTTCCTGTTGTGCTCTATGCACCCTCATGGTCCATCGATGATCATCATGTCATAATGAACCACATGCTGCTCCAGAGCCTCATGGAGCAGGATGAATTCAACGTCATCCTCAAACCCCATCCCAATCTACTGATACCAGAACGATGTGGCGGCAGGGATTGGGTAAGTGTCTTTCGTGCCATGCAGAGGGACAACTTCGTTGCAATCACGGACCGGAGCTCTCCCGTCTACGAATTCATGCCACATGCCGATGTCCTACTGTCGGACATCAGTTCGGTGGTCTTCGAGTTCCTTTTTCTCGATAAACCAATCGTGCTCCACCTTAGAAAAGATGTGCTGAGAGAAATCGGTGGAGAAGCATACCTCCATGAAATTCTCCCTTCCATAGCACTGGCCGAGAAGAACGAAGAGGTCCTGCAAAAACTCAGGGAAGAAATCCGATCACCTCATACCCGCTCGGGAGCGAGGCGTCGTCTCCTCGAGGAGCGTTTCTTCAATGTCGGTCACGCAACCGAGCGGACCACGGAGTGGATCTACTCGGTAACAGGAGCATAGATAGCAACGTCCTCCACAGGGGAAAGATGCCGGCGGGTTCCAGCCAATCAGTCCTTTTCACCTGGATTTTCACCTGGAAGATATTGGGACAATGAACTTTCGTTTCCAGAGGGCACAGCGAGCATACAATCCTGGAAACCTGGAGAACAGCCTGTATGTCCAGAGTTTCCAGTCCTTTCTGGTCCAGTTCATACCTGCCGCTGTCCACTGCCGGGCTGCGCGGGGATCCCCAGTGGACAGAACGGCGTAGGCAGCCTCACGACAGAGAACTCCCATACGTCGGCGGAATCGGGGATCCCTCGCCAATCCGGGATGCCGATTCACTACCCGGCAGAGCACCTCGTAGGTCGAGGCCGCCATCATGCCGAGATCAGTACTTGTCTGGCTTGCATGGAACCTACACCAAACAAGACTCTTCTGAAGCAACGGAAAAGGACCACCGACCTCAAGCAGCCTGAACCAGCAATCGTAGTCCTCGGCTCCTGAAAGAGACTCATCGAACCCCCCAGCATCGAGGATCACCTTTCTTTTCACAAGGATTGCCGCCGTGGCAAACAATGGACGGAGTGCCAACTCTGCAATGTTCACCACATCAGGCAGGCTTTCTCCACGGAGCGGCCAGGAGGGGAATCGTTCACGATTCTCGCGAAGCTCCTGTTCCCCGAGAGGGACGAGCGGTGCCCGAAATGCGGTGGCCCGACAGGCAACCGCAACGGCATTGGAATCGAGGGCTGCCTGGAGAAGCACGCTGATACATGAGGAAGACAGAATATCGTCATCGTCCAGGAACAGAATCCATTCACCCGTGGCCTCGGCCATTCCTCTGTTGCGAGCAGCTCCATGCCCCTGCGGGGACTGCCGGAGGCTTCTGACTCTTCCATCTTCAGACGAGAGGACCCGAAGAACTGCAGGGGTGTCGTCATCGGAACCATCGTCCACCACGAGAACTTCCAGGTATTTGTGGGTCTGCCCCGTTGCCGAGCGGACGGCCGAGGGAAGTACCTTCACTCGATTTCGTGTGGGGATGACGATCGAGACACTGTTCGATTCCCTTGCCGGTGCCTTCGGAATCGTGAATTTCATGGCATGGCCTCTAACGGGTAAACCACGGAAACGTCGCAGAAAACATCTGGCACATGCAAGGAGTCTGCGCTCCGAGAAGGGTTTGCGGTTTTCCAGTCGGTCCTGGATCCGGCATCACGAAACTCTTCCGTCCTTTCCCCTCAGAGCGTTTTGCGCCCCCCCTCACCGCAACCCTCACAGTCCACGGCAGGCTATCCTGGGGCATGGCCATCTCCATCGGCTTCGACGCCCGGGCAGCCGTGCTCGACCCCCACCGGGGTCTTGGGCGGGTCGCGGCGAGCCTTGCGGAGGCCCTCCTCGGCCGGGAGGACGTGGTGACGACGATCTTCGTGCCGCGAAGCTCTCATGATATTTCCGGACGATGGTACCGGGACGCCGCCCGGATCGTCCACCTGCCCCAGCCACGCCGTGGGGCGTTCCTCTGGGACGGGCCCGCCTGGCGGTGGGTACTGCGGCACCATCCCGTGGATGTCCTCCACCTGCCCGCATGGGGTGTGCCGCCTGGGGTCCCGCTCCCCGTGGTGGCCACCCTCCACGACGTGACGCCGCTGCGCGTCCCGGAGTCGATCCGCTCGCGCCGGGTGCGCCGGCGCGCGGTCCAGCGGCTCGGGACCCACCACCGCGCCACGCTGGTCCACGCAGTCTCCCGCGCCACGGCCCGGGACGCCGTCCACGTCCTCGGCCTCCCACCCGACCGGATCCGGGTCGTCCACAACGGCGTTGCTCTTCGCGAAGCACGGGAGGCTTGCGGTGAGCGCCGCCACGTCTTGTTCGTGGGTGGCGCCGACCCCCACAAGCGCGTGGACCTGCTCGTCCGTGCGTGGTCCCTGGCGGAGGCCGCCGGTCTCCCGCCGCTCGTGGTGGCCGGCGGGGCTGCCCGGGACCCCGGGGTGGTGGAGGCGGCCCGCCGCCATCCGGACCGGATCCGTGCGGCCGGCATCGTGGACGACGGGGAGCTCGAGGCGCTGTACGGGGGCGCGCTGGCCGTGCTCCTGCCCTCCCTGTGGGAGGGCTACGGCCTGCCCGCGGCCGAGGGCATGGCCCGGGGCGCCGTCCCCGTCCTCACGGCCCGGGCCTCGCTGCCCGAGGCCGGCCGGGACGCGGCGCTCTACCTTCCCGCCGGGGCCGGGCCCCTGGAATGGCTCGCCGCCGTCCGCCGGCTCGTGGAAGACCGGGAGCTCCGCGCCCGGCTGGTGGAACGGGGCCTCCGGCGGGCCCGTGAGAGGACCTGGGAGAGGACCGCGGACGCCCTCGTGGAGGTCTACCGCGAGGCGGTCAGCCGGTCGCGCAGCGCGCGCTCCTGAGCGAGGATCGCCGGGTCCCTCCGCGCCAGCACGTCGCGCCACGGTACCGGAAGCCCGGCGAACGGGTTGCTCCGGGCCCGGAAGGCCGCCAGCAATGCCAGGTTGTCGTACCAGGTCCGGTCGCGGTCCAGGACCCGGCCGGAGAGGTACTCGACGACGGGGAGATCGTCCACGTGGGGCGGGACGTTCCGCGTGAGGAAGGCCACCTCCCGGGGACCCTGGAGGAGGTCGGCCCCCAGCGCCAGGGGCGAGTCCAGACCCGCGATCCGCAGGGACTCCGCCAGGCGGGGGTCCTCCAGAAGGTTCCAGCGGATCCGGACCGGCCCGGGCTCCACCTGTCCGGTGACCACGGTGAACTCGTTGACCGTGCCCGTGTCGTGCCACACGACGGTCCGGGGAAAGACCTCCACGAAGGCCCGGAGGATCCTCAGGAAGCTGTCCTGGTCGAGCGAGTAGAGCGGCAGCCACATGGAGACGATGCCCCCCGGATTGAGATGCTCGCGGCACAGCCGGAAGTACTCCAGGGTGTAGAGGGTGCTGTTGCCCGCGTACACCGGGTGGATGGAGTCGGAGAGGATGACGTCGTAGGTGGCGTCGGTGGCCAGCAGGTAGTTCCTGCCGTCGTTGATGATCGTACGGACCCTGGGGTCGGCCAGCACGTGGTGGTTGATGTGGGCGAAGAGCCTGTCGGAGGCCCGGAGGACCTCGGGCGAGATCTCCACCACGTCGATACGCTCCACGGGATGCCGGGCCACCGCCCAGCAGGTCCCCCCGGAGCCGAATCCAACGTGGAGCACCGTCCGCGGCGCTACCACCTGGAGCAGCGGGATCTGTCCCTGCATCTGTTGCACCACCAGGAGCTCCGGCGAGTCACCCGCCACGTTGACGCCGTTGAGCTCCAGCGAGAGCCACGAGCCCCGTGCGTCCTCGTAGCGCTTCACCAGCACCGTGGCGGTGACGCTCTCGTCCACCTCCAGGAGCTCCACACCCTGGCCCATGGCGGCCCGCCGGAGCACCCAGTCCCGGGGCAGGGCCACGCCCACGGCCACGATCACGGCCAGCGTCGCCCACAGGAGCACGTGCCGCCGGAGCCGGGGCCACAGCAGGCCGGCGATGCCGAGACTGATCGCCGCGAGCAGGAGCTGGGTCCACTGGCTGCCCAGCAGGGGCACCAGAAGGAAGGGCGCGGCGAGCGCGCCGAGGATCCCTCCCACCGTGTTCGCCGCGGCCACCCGGGCCACGTGCTCTCCGTCCGGCCTCCGGCCGGGATCCGCGTCCACCGCCAGGGGGAAGGAGGCACCGAACAGCAGGGTCACGGGCACGAAGAGCACCAGCACCCCGGTGAAGACCACCGCCTGGAGCCCGGTGAAGGTGAGCGGCACCCGCAGAAGGCCCGGAACCGCCGAGAGCACCCGGTCCGCGAAACCCAGTCCCACCAGCTGGAGGACCAGCACGAGCCCCAGCCCGAGCTGGAGGGAGGCCAGGGCCCTCGCCGGCCGGGAGATCCTCCCCGACAGGCCGCGGACCACGAGGCTCCCCAGGGCGATCCCGAGGAGGTAGACCGCCAGGAGCACCGCGAAGGCGTAGACACGGGACCCCAGGTGGAGCACCAGGATGCGCACCCAGACCAGCTCCGCCGCCAGGGCCACGAAGCCCATGGCGCCCACGAGGGCGAGGTAGCGCCGGGGAACGGCATTCTGGTCCCCACCCTGGAGGACGACCTCCCCGGCGGGTGAGGGAGGCGGCACGTGTCCCTCGAGCCCCACGGCGCACACCGCCACCAGGGCGCAGGCCAGGGCCGCCACGGAGAGGGACCCGCCCTCGCCGAGGCGCGGCAGGAGCACGTAGGCCGCGGTCATGACCCCGGCGAAGGCCCCCAGCGTGTTGATCCCGTACAGAACGCCCACCTTTCCGGCGAGACGCGATCCCCGGAGCCGTTCCACCAGGAGGGGCAGGGTCAGCCCCATGAGGACCGTGGGCACCGCCAGCACCAGGACCGCAAGGCCCAGCCGTGCGGCGATCCCGGCCGCCAGGTGCTGCCCGAGGTCCGGCCCCAGCCGGGTCCCGGCGGCGAGCAGCAACCCGAGGATCACGGGCGAGAGCCCGAAGAACCCCCCGATGGCAGCCTCGGCCAGTCCGTACCACCGCAGGTGGCGGGAGGTCCTGGAGGCCAGCTTCCCGCCGAGCCACGCCCCTCCCGCCATCCCGCCCATCCAGACCGCCACCACCGCGGAGGCCGCCCACACCGTGTTGCCCAGAACCAGGCCCAGCATGCGCATCCAGACCACCTCGCCCACCAGGGCGGTCACACCCGACACGAAGAAGAGCAGGGCCACGAGCACCGGCATGAAGACCTCCAGTTTGCGATTCATTCCGCGGCGGGTCGCGGTTCCCCTTCCAGGGGGCCCTCCCTGCGGAACCCGGCCACGGCCAGGAGCGCCAGGACCGCGAGGCCCGGCCCCGACACGACCGCGGTCACAGGATACCCCGGCGGCCAGTACCGGCCCACGATCCGGTGCGTTCCGGGCCCGAGCGCCACGACCTGGAGGATACCCGGGCCCCGCCCGGGTGCGGCGGGGCGCCCATCCACGGTCCACCGCCAGCCGCGGAGGGGCGGAAGGGCCAGGCTCAGCCGTGTGGCTCCCCCGGTGACCACCGCCACCTCCACGACGGACGGCGAGGGCCGGCTGAGCGCCACCACGCCGGGGGCCAGGGGAGCGCCGGGGCGGGGCGGTCCGGACCAGAGCACGGCCTCCGGGAGGGCTCTCCGATTGTCCAGGAGCCACACCCCACCCCGGGACGCCAGGGGAACCAGCTCACCACCGGGTCGGGGCCGGCCCAGCACCAGGAGCCTCCGCGCCGCCAGGGTGTCCAGCCACCAGCGGCCGGCGGGTCCCGCGTCCGCTGCCGCCAGGTGCTCCATGAGGGCCCCGTGGGCCAGCGGTGCCTCGGTCCGCACCAGGGAGACCCCCGCCTTGATGTTGGTGTAGCCCACCGGCCACACGCGCCACCGTGAGGGCTCCGCCCCCAGCCAGGCCCTGAGGTGGGGGCCCGTGGGCGGCGTGTAGACCCGTCCGGCGCTCTCCATCTCCGGCCATGGCCATGGCCCCTCCCCCGGGGGTGCAAGCCCCAGGAGGGGCCATCCCGCCACCACCGCCGCGCCGATCCCCACCACGAGCGCGACCCAGCGGAGCGTTCTTCCGGCGCGCAACGCAGCCAGGGCCAGCACTCCGGCGGGGAGCACCACGAGGAGGACCCCCAGCGCCCCCCCCGCCAGGGGAACCAGCGCCAGGGACAGGCCGGCGAGGATCAGCGCCGGCACCCTGCCCCCTCCTCCCAGCCACGTCTCGGCCCCGGTGCCGATGAAGGGCAGGAGGCAGAACACCGCGAGCACGGCGAAGCGGGACGGGTAGCGCACCATGCCGCCGGTGATCGTCATGTAGAGATCCTCCCCTCCCACAGCGGGCAGCACCGCCAGGAACAGGAGCGCCGCCGGGATCGCCAGCAGGACGGGACGGCGCCGCAGGCCCAGGACCGCGGCCAGCAGCAGGGGGGCCCCCAGGAAGAGGCTCCCGATCCAGGGAAAGCCGGTGCCCGGTTCGGGCACCCCGGGGACCAGGAGGCGCGCCAGGCCCGGAGGCGCCACCGCACCGGCCACGACCTCCGCCACGGCCCCCGTTCCACGGTCCCCCTCCGCCACCCAGGCCGCGAACGGTACCAGCTGGACCACCACCACCACGAGACCGAGGGCCAGCCCCGCCACCACCCGGGGCCGCCGCAGGCCCAGGAGCAGGGCCAGGCCGCAGCCGAAGACCCACACCACCGGCTCTCCGGCCAGCCATCCCATGGCGCAGGCCGCCGCCAGCGCGGGGACCTGCCGGCGTCCCTCCATCCTGGAGGCGAGGAGCATCCAGGGCACCCACGCCAGCGCTTCCAGGTTGTTCAGCATGCCCACCAGCCCCAGAACCGCACCGGCGGACCACGCAGCGGCCTCGGCGAGGCCGACTCCCACCCCCCCGGCGCCCAGGCGCCGCGCCAGCACACCGATTCCCAGCGCCAGCAGCGCCAGGTGCAGCCCCACCTCCATGGTGAGGGCGGTCTCCGATGGAAGCACGAGGTGGGTCCAGCGGGGAGGGTAGAGGAGGCCGGTCTGGGGGTTGGCGAACCAGGCCTCCGTGCACCCGTTGAACGGGTTCAGCCATGGCATCTCGCCCCGGGACACGCACCGGGCCGTGGCCTCCCGCATGGGGAGGAAGTACCCGGGAACGTCCCGCGGCAGGGGAACCCGGCCCACCACCGGAGCCAGCGCCAGTAGCAGTGGAATCCACCAGAGGCGCAACCTCACGGGAGAGCCTCCTGGAGCTCCCGCCATTGCCACGCCGGTGCATACAGGAGGGCGCGCTCGTAGCTCTCCAGCACCCGGCCCCGGAGGCACCGCCGGGCCTCGCGGGCCCGGTCGAAATCGGTCCGCGCCCTCTCCTCCCTCCCCTGGTCCAGGTCCAGGCGCGCCAGCAGGAGCCAGCCCCCCACGCAGTTGGGCTCGACCTCCACGGCGCGCAGGGCGAACTCCCGGGCCCTGCCGGCATCCCCCGCCGCCCTCTCCAGCCGCGCCCGGTCCAGCCAGTACCACGGGAGACGGGGCTCGAGCTCACAGGCCCGGCGGAATGCCTCACGGGCCCGTTCCAGCGTGGCCGGCCACATCCCGAGGTCCCGGAGGATCTTGCCGTTGACCCGGCCTGCGAGGGCCCAGCTGGAAGCCGCACCGGCGTGGACCCGGACCACGTGCTCCGACCAGAAGAGGGCCTCACCGGCCTCCTCCCGGCTCCACGCCGCCTTCGCCAGCAGGAACCCGATCCGCCGGCGGGCCGCCAGGTCGTCCAGGGGTTCCAGCCGCAGCATCGCCAGGACCTCCCTGGCATCTCGGCCGACAGACCTCTGGATCCGAGACAGAGCCGGTACTGCGAAGGACCACACCAGCAGGGAGCCCATGGATATCGCGCCCACGAGACGTATACCCGGACCGGGAGATGTTCTCCTGGGATGGCGCCCCTTCTGGAGTCGAGGCAAGGTGGCAGCCAGGAGTGCAGCCCACCACCACAGCACCACCGGCACCTCCACGAAGTCGTGCAGAGCCGCCATGACACTCATCGCAGCGAGCAGGGCCCAAGTCCCACGGTCGCCGGTGACCCGGACCTCCCGGAGCTCCTGGCGTGCGAACCAAGCTCCCACGAGTACGACAAGCACGCCCACGAGGCCAACCGCTGCCACGAAACCCAGAAACGTGGACTCCGCCACCACAGCCCGGCGAGCGTGGAGGGCACAGTGTGTGGGAGTCGTCAAGCGGACCACGCCCATGGCATCCGCAAATCCCCCGGGACCCACTCCCAGCCACGGTGAGTCCATCAGCCGCCGAAGGACCGCCCCCCAAATCCTCGGCCGATACCAGGCCAGAGCATCGGGCTGGAGGTGAAAGCGCAACCAGAGCAGCCCTCCCCCGGCTAGGCCCAAGACACCGCCGGCAATCCACCGAACCCTCCCCTTCGGTACCAGCAGCAATGTCCCAATCACCACAGCAAGGACGCCCGCTCTGGAACCTGTCAGGCCGATCCCCAGGATCATGAGGCCTGCCATGGACCACGCGAGCCACTCCCGACGCCGGACCAGCGGAAACACGACAGGTACAAGCAGAGCTGCAGCCACGTTGGGGTTCTCGAAGAATCCCCCGGTTCGCAGGGTCCGCTCGCCCAACGCTCCGAGTAGGATACCGACCGCCACAATCCCGCCCGCTGCTGTCATGGGCCACGGCACTCCCGGCTCCCCACTATTTCCGCCATTTCGGAGCAGCATGAGGACCACCACTGCCCCCAGCCATCCACCGACAGCCTCCTTGCCTCCCAGGGGCCAGGTACCAACGAGAAGCACATCCAATCCCGCCCAGGCCACCAGCGCCCAGCAGGCGAGTTCGATCCTGTCCGGCCTTCGGTAGCGCCACATGAGAATCGCTCCGAGGAGTGCCAGACCCAGCCCTGCCATCACCTGCTCTTTTGGATAGAAGGCACCCCCCGCAACGCCCACTGCGGCCACGAAACCCGCAGCGAGGAGGACATGGAGGGAAAGAGACTCTCTCACCGCGGACCTTCAACTACGTGTGGCCCGGCGGGCTGCCCCCGGTCCTCCCCGCCCGGCCCGGCGACGTGGGCCCACCAGGACTCTCGCCAGGACTCTGGCCCTCTCCCCTGCAGGGCCAGCAGCTGGGCTCCCCGTATCGCCAGCCCGGGTGAACGCGGCCACCACCAGCGGGCCCGCCGGTATTCCGCAAGGCCCGTTGCCCGGAGTCCCGGCTGCTCTGCTGCAAGATCCAGTATGACCACCGTGGGAGCCAGCCTCCAGGGAGCCAGACGACGGGCGACCACCATGCGGTCCACTACGTGCTCCGGTCCCTCCCCGGCTCTGGGAACCCATGCTTCCAGCGCAGCTGATGTGCCGCTGCCAGCCCAGAAGAAGAATACGGTCACGGTCAGAGCCACGACTATGGGAACCCTTCGGAGCCCGGTGCTGAAAGGCCTCTCGTCTTCGCCACGGGTCAGGGCCAGGGACCAGCCCACCAGCACCGCCCATGGGACCACCACGCCGGAGGCGAAGAACGAGAAGTCCACGAGGTTGTGCAGGGGCACCACCAGGATGGCCCCCGCGAGGCCGGGGAACGTGGCCCGGACCCGGCGGGCCAGTGACACGATCCACCAGAAGAGGTACCCCGCGAACAGGAGTCCCGGCACACCCATCTCCGCGAGCCACTCCAGGGGAAGGCTGTGGGCGTGCTGGGGATGGTTGCCCACCGGGAACGGCACGGCCAGCGCCGCCGTTCCAAAACCGCCCAGGCCGGCGCCGGTCACCGGGGACTGCGTCCAGACCCAGACCGCGTTCGCCCAGTTCTGCCACCGGTGGACGAACGGCTCCCAGCGGGACAGGTCCGTACGGCCCACGACCACCGCTCCGAGGAGCACCGCGAAGACGACCGTGACCGCGAGGCACCACCTCCCGGACAGCTTCGGAAGTGCCACCAGGGACGCCCCCAGCGCCAGCACCACGCCCAGCGGGCTCCGGGTCAGGAGGACTCCGGTCCCTGCGAGGAGGAGCACCATTGCCCCGAGGCGGCGGTGCCCGTCGCGGATGGCCCCGATCCCGAGGGGCACCATCATGGCCAGGAGGACGGCCAGATGCCCCGGGTGGAGCTGCGAGGCGAAGGCCCTGCCAATCTCGAGCCGGTGACGCACGGCCCAGGGCGTGGGAAGCGCCGTCCGGCCGAGCTCCTGAAGATCCAACCGGAACCCCAGGGCCACCTGCCACACCGCCCACAGGGTGAGCAGGGAGATCCCCAGGGCCAGGACGACGGTTCCCCTCTCCGGGGGCCCGGTCCGGGCGACCACCAGGATCACCAGCAGGACGGTGGCCGCGAGGGCCAGTGTCGCGACCCCCTGGGCCCTGTTCCAGCCCACCGCGATTCCCACGGCGATCCAGAGGGCGGAGAGAATCGGGCCGGCCGGCGAGCCTTCCGCGAGGCGTGGCACCACACCGTTGCCGACGACCACGGCGAGGGTCAGCAACCCCGCCACCACCACCCCGGACAGCGGATCGACCTCGAAGGGTCTCCACGCCACCAGCACCCCGGCACCCACCGGAACCACCCATCGCCACATACATTCAGCGTAGCAGAGAGTCCTGGTGGTCATTCGGCGCCGTGGCACCGGCCCTGCACTCGCCCTGCATCCGGTGGCGGAACACGAGGAGAGGCAACGGTCGTGAGCATCACCGGCACCCGGGGTGCAGATCCATGTCACGGCCACCTCCTCTTCACCCCTTTTCCTCTTCACCTCTTCACAAGAAAAAGGAGGCGCCGAAGCGCCTCCCGACGATTCACGGTCCGGTGACCGATCAGTCGGTCTGCAGGCCCTCGGGCCACTGGGCAAACATCCCGTTGATGAAGATGATGTCGTCGTCGAAGTTGGTGGTCCTCTGCGGTATGTCTCCTACTAGACCGTCGTAGGAACGATCCTTACCGTAGGATGAAATGCTGTACGCCAGCGGACCCGACACCACAGCAAACCGATTGTTCCAGCCATCCTGCTGGGGCAGCACCCTGACATAGGTGGGCGAAACATATTCCGCCAGGGCCGAAATGGATGTAGCAGTCGGGTAGAAGTTGAAATCCACCTGGTACTGCTCCATGCCGGTGGCGATGGTGCGGATGTCCGCCATGGACCTCTTCTGCCGGCCACGGTTGATGGCGTTCAGCAGGTTCGGGATCGCGATGGCGGCGATGATGCCGATGATGGCCACCACGATCAGCAGCTCGATGAGGGTGAAACCACGTTGTCTCTTCATTCTGGGGTCCTCCTTTCCCTGTTCGGGACCTTGATATTAGCAAGAATCGTGCCATGTGTCATCGGGGTTCGGACACGAGAAATGACGCTCCACGTCACTCCATCCCCCGAACAGTGGCGCCACGTGTCACCGGTTCACCTGGATTCCCTCGGGCCACTGGACGAACTGACCCCTCGACAGCACGATGTCGGCGTTGACGTGGTGGGTCGGTCCCGAGACCCACGGGGAGGTCTCCACGCCATCGGCACCCCAGGAGACGAGGGTGTACCCCACCCCATCGCTCCGGTAGACGATCGCGCGCGACCACCCGTCGCGGACCGGGAGGGGCCTCACGTAGGTGGGCGCCAGGTGGGGCGCGATGGCCTCCACCGAACCGTCGTCCAGCCGGGGATAGAAGGAAAGGTCGTTGGAGTAGCTCTCCAGCGCCACGCCGATGGTGTGGAGGTCCATCATGGTTCGCCGCTGCCGGGCGCGGTCCAGGGCGCCCGGCAGGGCCACCGCCGCGATGGCGGCCAGGAGTCCCAGGATGGCCACCACGATGAGGACCTCGACGAGCGTGAAGCCGCTGGATCGTCCCTTCATGACGTACGAGCCCACGCAATCTCCATACCAGGTCAACGACACCATCCGGTGCTATTCTCGACCCGGAGATGAGCGACTCTTCCGGAAGACGGTTCCACGATCGGGCGCTCCAGGCACTCGCGCTGGTGGCGCTGTTGGTGCTCCTCTACATCCCCGGTCTGCTCACGGGCCGGATCCTCTGCTTCCGGGACAACCTCTCCCATCACCTGGGGTGGCGCCTCGCCGCTGCCGGGCGGATGGCGGCCGGAGAGCTCCCCCTGGTGGACCCCGTGATGGGCGGGGGAGCACCCCTCCTGGCCGATCCCAACACCATGGTGCTCTACCCCACGACGGCCCTCTTCTTCGTTCTGCCACCCGCTCTGGCCCTGACGCTGCACTACCTCCTCCACCAGCTCCTCCTGGGCCTCGGGGGGTTCCTGCTGCTGCGGCGGCTCGGCCGGGGGCCGCTCCCCGCACTCGTGGGTGCCACCTTTCTCGCCGGCGGGGGCCTGGCCTTCTCCCAGCTGGCCTTCACCAACGCAGCGGCCGCTCTGGCCTGGGCTCCGTGGATCGCCTGGACCGCCGCCGGCCGGTCCGTCCCGGCCGGGGACCTCCGCCGGCGGGTCGCTCTGGGGGGGCTGTTCGGAGCGCTGTCCCTCCTGGCCGGAGAACCCGTCATCACCCTCCTCTCCTGGATGCTCTGGGCCGTGGTACTGCTCTCGGGCGGAGTGGGCGGGAACCGGGAGCACCCGGGGCGCCGCGCCGGTCTGCTGGCGGCCCCCCTCCTCGCCCTCCTCCTCGCCGCGCCGGTCCTGCTGCCGGCTGCCGCGATCCGGGCCGAGAGCCGGCGCCACGTCATCGGGCTGCCGGAGGGCTCCGCCGGCGCCGACGCCTTCCGGCCCCTGCGGTGGCCCGAGCTGCTCCTGCCCCACCTCCACGGCGCCCCCGGACCGTTCGCACCCGACGGGTTCTGGGCCCGCCCGACCTTCGGGTGGCTCCGCTACGAGGTCAACCTCCACCTGGGCACCCTCGCCCTCGTCCTGGTCTTCATGGGAATGCGTGGCAGGAAAAGCAGGATCTGGACCGTCACGACAGCCGGTGCTGCATTCCTCGCCGCCAGCGCCGGACTCCTCGAAAGACTTGCACAGGTGGTTCCCGCAGCGGGAGAGCTCCGGTACGTCATCAAGTTCCTGCTGCTGGCCCACCTGGCCCTGGCGCCGCTGGTGGCCAGGGGGGCGGTCGAGGCCCTGCGCCACCGGAAACGGTTCCGGCGGGTTTCCGCAGGCGCTGCGGCGGTTCTCCTGGTGCTGGCCGTTCCACTGAGCACCCCGGGAGGCGCCCGCCGCCTCCTCTCCCGCCTTGCGCCCGCCTCCAGGGCCAACCTGGAGGCGCCCGGCGTGGCCCGGTCGGTGGCCGCCTCCGTCCGGCGGGACCTGGCCACGGGCCTCCTCCCCCTGGCGGCGGCCGCCGTGGCGCCCCGGCTCCTCCTCCTGCCGGCGCTGGCCCTCCAGCTGGCCGCCGGGGGGGCCTCCATGCTCATCTGGGACACGCCCGGGCCGTACCTCGAACCGCCTCCCCTGGCCTCCCGCCTCGGCGACGACACCCGGGTCCTCGAAGCCGTGGGCTTCCGGTTCGACACGCTCCACACCTCGGGCGATCCGGAGCTCGCCGCACCGGTCCGCCGGGCGCGCCTCGGAGCCGCCCAGCTCTGGCGCTACTACGGTGGCCTGCACGGGCTCCGGTACCGCGGGGCCGTGGGACCCGACGGCATGGAGCCCTGGTGGGTGGCCGACGCCGCCCGGCGCCTGAGGGCCTCGCCCCCCGCCGCCGTGGCCCACGCCGCCCGCCACCTGGGCGCGGCCTGGATCCTCCACCACGAGGAGCTCCCCGGCTCCCCCGACGTGACGGCCACCGAGAGCCTCGAGGTCCTGGGCGAACCCGTGGTGCTCCACCGTCTCGCCAGGCCCGTCCCGGCCGCCTGGCTCGCGGCCCGGGAGATCACCGCGGCCTCGCGGGACGCCGGGTGGCAGCTCCTCCTGGACCCCTCCGTGGAACCCGGCCGGGACGCCGTCACCCCCGGGAGGGTGCCGGGGCTCCGGAACCGGGGCGGCGGCACGGTGACCGTGGAGCTCAGGCGCCCGGACCGGTGGCGGCTCGTCACACGCGTGGCGGGCGAGGGCCTGCTGGTCCTCGACCAGGCCTATTCCGACCTGTGGCGGGTCACCGTGGACGGCCACGACGTGGAGCCCGTCCTGGTGAACCTCTGGCAGCTGGGGATCCGCGTTCCCGCAGGGGAGCACCGCATCGAGGCGTGGTGGTCCAGGGGACCGTTCGCACGGGGCGTGCTGCTGGCCATCCCCGGCCTTGCCCTCACCCTCCTCCTTCTGGTTCTTCCCAGTCGGGGCCGTCGGCCTCCCACCGGTGGGGAGGTGCCCACACGCCGGGAAGGTCCCGGGATGCCGTGATCCGTACCCTGGCCGCCTGACACCAGTAGTCGTAGGCCAGGCCGTCCCGGGCGTGGATGGCCACGTCCAGGAGGTAGTCCCCGGGGGCCAGATCGAGCACGGGGTAGTGGCACCGCACCTCCCCGTCCCGGCTGAGCTCCACCGGCCGGATCCCGTCCAGGACCGTGTTGTGCCCACCCACATGGCCGCCGTCGGCCCGGTGCCAGGCGATCCCGAAGACGAAGTCCGTGACGGGCCGTCTCACGGCGTACCGGATGTGGACCGTGGCGTCCACCCCCGATGGGATCACCTTCAGGGGCACGCCTCCGCTGCTCACCACGACCTCACGGATCTCCACGTCCCCCGTGCCCCACCGCCTCCCCTCCTCCACGACGCGGACCCTCTCCTGTTCCGCCGAGGGGACCTGCTCGTCCTCGGCAACGTCACTCCGGTACCGGGCCACCACGGCATCGGCGGCCCCCTCGGCCACCATGCGACCGTCCCGCAGGTAGAGGGCGCGGTCGGCCAGCGAGCCCACCAGGTCCAGGTCGTGGGACACGATCACCAGGCTCACTCCGCCCCGCCGCAGGTGGGCGATCCGGTCCAGGCACCTCCGGGTGAAGGCCTCGTCCCCCACGGCCAGGACCTCGTCCACCAGGAGGACATCGGGGTCCACGGCCACCGCCACCGCGAACCCCAGACGGACGAACATCCCGGAAGAGTAGGTCTTGACCGGCTGGTCGATGAACTCGCCGATCTCGGCGAAGCGGACGATCTCCTCCAGGCGGTCCTCCACCTCCCGCCGGCCCAGCCCCAGCAGCATCCCGTTGATGATCACGTTCTCCCGGCCCGTGATCTCCGGGTGGAACCCGGCGCCCAGCTCGATGAGGGCGGTGACCCGACCCTCCACCTCCACGCTGCCACGGGATGGCTTGAGGATGCCCGTGATCAGCTTCAGCACGGTGGATTTCCCCGACCCGTTGGGACCGATGAGCGCCACGGCCTCCCCGGGGCCCACCTCCAGGTCCAGGTCCTCCACCGCCGTGAACCCCTCCGCGAGCCCACCCCGGAGGAGATCACCGTGGAGGAGGGCTCCCTTGAGGCTGTGGAGGCGGCCCCTCCGGCCCCTCCGGGGGAAGGTCTTCGTGACGCCGGCCAGCCGGATGCGCCCGCTCACACCGCCTCCACCAGCGTGTCGCGGAGCCGCCCGAAGATCCAGGCTCCCACCAGCCATGTCACCACGCCCACCAGGAACGCGGCGCCCCATTCCCACAGGGGAGCGGGGCGGCCGTCGAAGGCCACGCTCCGGTAGACCTCCACCAGGAACGACATGGGGTTCGCCCGGAGGAGGCGGTGCAGGAGCCTCCCGGGGATCCCGTCCAGGGAGTAGATGATGGGCGAGGCGAAGAACAGGAGGTTGAGCAGGTTGCCCATGAGGTCACGGACATCCCGGAAGTGCACGGCCAGCGCGGAAACCGCCAGCGCCCCGCCCCCCGCCGTCAGCACCCAGGGAACCAGGGCCACGGGAATCAGGACCACCGTCCAGGGGAAGGGGTGGAGTCCGAGCCACGCTCCCACGCCAAGGGCGGCCAGCAGCACCGGCAGCGCCAGCAGGTGGTGGATCAGGTGGCTGGCCACCGTCACCGCCGGAAAGATCTCCGCGGGGCAGGTCACCTTGGCCAGCAGCGGGCCGTTGTCCACCAGCGTCACCGCCGCGTCCAGGAGGGCGCCCGAGAAGAACAGCCACGGCAGGAGACCGGCAAAGAGGAACAGCGCGTAGGGCTGGGCGCCTGGCATCCGGGGCTGGAACACCGTGGTGAAGACCACGGCGTAGACGGCCAGGAGGAGGAGTGGATTGAGCATCGACCAGAGGTACCCCAGCAGGGATGCCCTGTAGCGGGCCGCCAGCTCACGGCGAACAAGGACCCCCACGAGGGCCCGGTGACGCCACAGGAGGCTCAGGACCTCCATCGCCCTGGGACCGGCCCTTCCCTACTTCTTGCTGCCCAGGAGCTCGAGCACCTGGCGCCGGATCCGGCTGCGCTCCAGCTTGATGTAGCGGTCGTAGCTGACCACGTTGCCGTCACTCACGATGAACATCTTCGGGTAGTGCTTCACCTCGCCGTAGTCGTCGAAGAGGATCGGTCCGGTGACGCCCTTGAACTCGCTGATCCCGAAATGGAGCGCCTTCTCGATCTCCACGGTTTCCGGCGGCCTCGCGATCTTCATGACGGCGATCACGATCCGCATGGCGTCGTAGCCGTGCGCCGCGAAGACGTCGGGGGCCCGCTGGTAGGTGTCCATGTAGCGCTTCACGAAGGCCTGCACCAGCTCGTCCTCCGACATCCTGTCGAAGGGCGGCAGGGGGAAGAACACGCCGGTGGCCATCTCGCCCAGGTCCTGGATCACTCTGCCGCTGTAGAACGCCGAGGTGGTCACCATCCGACCCTCGTACCCCACCTCTCTCAGGAACCGGATGACGGTGGCGATGTCCCCGGCGTACCCGATGATGTACACGGCCTGCGGGGATTCCTTCTTCAGCGCCGCCCGGGCCCTGTCCTGCCAGTCGGAATCCAGGATGGAGATGCGGCCGACGATCTTGCCCCCCAGGTTCTCCACGTACTTCTGCTGGAACTCCGGCTCGATACCCCGGGTGTACTCCGTGTCGCCAACGAACACGAGGGTGGTCTTCGCCCGGAGCTTGTCGTAGAGGAACTGCCCCGCCCGGGAGCCCTCCAGCTCGTCGGAGGGGTAGATCCTGAAGAAGTGCTTGCTCTTCTTGGCCAGGTCGGGCGCCGAGGCGGAGGGTGACAGGCACACGATGTCGAGGTCGTCCAGCACGGGGATGATCGCCCTGGCCTCGTCGCTGGTGGCGCCGGCGATCACCATCTTCGCGCCGCGCTCCTTCACCACCCGCCGCAGCTCCGCCTTCGCCACCTCCGGGTCCGAGCGGGTGTCGGCCCACACCACCTCGAACCCCTCCGGCAGGTCGTTGCGCTCACGGGCCTCCGTGAGCGCCACCCGGATCCCGCTCTCGATGGACTCGCCGTACGTGCTGGCATCTCCCGACGAGGGCAGGAGAATGCCGACAACCGGGGCGCCTCCGCACGCGGAAAGGCCCAGCATCACTGCAAGGCCGGCCACCGCTCTTCCGAACTGACCTCTGGCCATGGTCACACCTCCCCCAAGGAGCACACACCGGCTCAAGGGTAGCACAGGACGGGACGGGAAGGCCCCCGGGGAACACCCCCTCATCACGGTTCCTCCTCCGGCAGCGGTTCCCTCCCGCCACCCGCCAGGACCGCGAAGATCTGCCGCCGGCCGACTCCGAGCTTCGCGGCGGTCCAGCGGAGGGCCTCCGCCCGCTCCAGGCCACGGCGCACGGCCTCGCGGTACACGGCATCGACCACCTCGGAATCCACCCCAGGCGAGGTCTCCACCTCCCCGGGGGGGCCCACCACCAGGACGTACTCGCCGCGGGGCGATCCCGCCTCGCTCCCCACCGCCAGATCCCCCAGCGATCCCACCTCGGCACGCTCGTGGAGCTTGCTCAGCTCGGCCAGCAAGGTGGCGGGGCGGTCCGGCCCCAGCACCCTCGCCAGGTCGGCCAGCTCCTCCCCCAGCCGGTGGGGCGACAGCAGGACCACCAGCGTCCAGGGAAGGCTCCGGAGATCTTCCAGGCGCCGTCTGCGGGGCCCCTTCCGGGGTGGCAGGAAGCCCACCAGCACCGCGGGGAGGGGCGGCTGGCCGGACGCCGCCAGCGCCGCCGTGAACGCCGAGGGGCCGGGCACACTCAGGACCCGGACGCCGAGCTTCCGGGCCTCCCGCACCAGGGTGAAGCCCGGATCCGAGAGGACCGGGGTCCCGGCGTCGCTCATCAGGACCACGTGCCCGCCCCGCTCCAGGACCTCCAGGGCCTGCCCACGGCGCCGTTCCTCGTTGTGCTCGTTGAAGCTGACCACGCGGCCCGCCGGTGCCGCGCCGAGGTGGCGGATCACGGTGGCCGCCCGCCGCGTGTCCTCGGCGAGGATCAGGTCCGCCCCCTCCAGCACGGTGCCGGCCCGGGCCGAGAGATCGTCCAGGGTCCCGATGGGCGTGGCCAGGAGCCAGAGGGTGCCCCACTCCGGACCGTCCCCGCGATCCCGTTCCCTCGACACGCCTGCCATTCCAGCCTCCTCGCCCGGTGCACCCGCCACTGGTATGATACCAGCCGTGGGCCACCGCAACCTTCTCCTCATGGTCTGTGTTTTCAGCATGTTGGTCGCTCCCCTGCTGGCGGGTGGGCGGGACGGGACCCTGGTGGACGAGGTGGTGGCCGCCGTGGGCGTCTACCCCATCCTCGAGAGCGATCTGACCCTGGCGCGTCTGGTCCACCTGACCCCCGAGCAGGAGGGCACCCCCGAGGAGGAACGTTCGCGGATCCTTCAGGCGCGCGTCCGGCTGGAGGTCCAGTACCGCGACCTGGAGGCCTCCGGCGTGCTGTACCGGCTCGAGATCGACCGGGACGCCGTGGTGGAGGACCTGGAACGCCGTGCCGGGGGGCGTCAGGAGCTGGAGGCCGCCCTCCGGAGCCACGGCCTCACCATGGAGGACGTGAGCGAGCTCGCCTACCGGATCGCCGCGGTCAACGCCTACGTCCGCCAACGGCTCCGCCCACGGGTCCGCGTGCAGCCCGACGAGCTCCACAAGGCCTACGAGGAAACGCTGGCCCTGGAGATCTCCTCCCGGGGCGGTACACCACCACCCCTGGACGAGGTGAGGGACCAGCTCCACAGGATCCTGGTGGAGCGCAAGCTCAACCACGAGATCGCCCGTTGGATCCAGGAGGCCGGGAGACGGCAGGAGGTCACGATCCTGGTGCCCTGAGCTCCCCCACGTCCCCGCCCCGGTCGTCGCAGCGGAGCCGAACCCCGCCCTCCACGGGCGTGACGGCGGTGGCACCCCTTCCGAGCTCCCCGGAGTAGAGGGCACTGTACACGCAGGAGGCCTCCAGCACGTCGGAGACATAACCCCGGGTGACGTCGAAGGCCACCGCCAGGAGGAACCACGACTCCTCGCCGGATCCGCCCTCCAGGGCGAGCCAGGAGGCGGCCTGCGCCTCCCCGGCGTTGTAGGCCGCCACGGTGGCGGCCCAGTTTCCTCCGAAGCGCCGGAGCAGGCGGCCGATCTCCACGGCGCCGAGGCGCAACGCCACCTCCGGGCGGAAGAGGTCCTCCGGACGGGGCGGGTCCCACCCCCGGGAGGCGGCGACCCGGGCCGCCGTGGCCGGCATGAGCTGCACGAGGCCCCGTGCCCCCACCGCCGAGAGCGCCCGTGGATTCCACCGCGACTCCTCCCGCGACACGGCGGCAAGAAGCGTCCAGGGGACGCCACCCTCCCCGGCGGCGGCGAGCAGCGGCCCACGGAACACAAGCGGGTAGAGCAGGGTCTGGAGGCTCTCGGGAAACACCAGGGGGGGAGCGTCGGGGGCGACCCTGTCCCGAACCGAGCCCGCCGCCCTCAGGGCCAGGCGGGTCCGCCCGGTCCGCGCCAGCTGGCGCGCGGTCCATGCCGATTCCACGGCCGAGGCCCGGGGGAAGCCCGAGGGATCCCAGCGCGCCGCAGCCTCCTCGAGCCCGAGCTCCCAGAGGCCCCGGGCCAACCGCCCCCCCCAGCGGAGTGACCCGTCGCTGCCCGTGAGGGGAACGAGCCGCTCCCGCGCCTCCCGAAGCTCGAGCACACCCTCCCGGTCCACGGTGAGCGGTGCCCACCGGAGCAGTGCCCGCCGCAACTCACGCCCCTCCGCCCCGAGATCCTCCCGGCAGCGGCGGCGCCAGTCCCGGAGGATCGCCTCCGGCATGGTGGCGGCCAGCCTCCGGGCCTCAACGAACCAGAACCCCGACACGCCCGACGCGGCAGCTGCCTCGAGGTGGGCAGCGGCGTCCTCCACGCGGCCCGCTCTCGCGGCACACCCCGCCGCCGTCACCCGGGCGGGCCCCTTCCAGCGCCGGCTGCGGACCCTCGCGAGGAGCTCCACGGCACGGTCATCCCCGCCGCTGGCATGGGCGAACAACGCCTCGAGGATCCAGCCCCTGTCCCTCGCCCGGCCGCTCCGGATGGCCCGGAGGGTACGGTCGGCGGCCTCCACCCGGCCCAGGGAGAGCTCCAGGCGGGCCACGAAGAGGCGCCGGTCGTCCGAGGGCCGGGTCCTGAGGGCTCTCGAGGCGAACCGGAGGGCCCTCTCGCGGTCCCCTCCCAGCTCCATCGCCCGCGCCGCGTGCACCAGGAGCTCGGCCCTCCTCGCGGACGAGGGTGCCCTGGCCAGTGCCCTCAGGTACCACGAGACGGCCTCGTCCCAGCGGTCCTGCCGGAACGCGCAGCGTCCCCTCAGGTACATCACCTCCCACCGGGGGACACCACGGTGGTCCCGCCGGGCAAGCCCTTCCAGCAGCCGGGCCGCCTCACCGTAGTGGGCATGCCGGTACAGCGCCCGCGCTGCGAGCCACCGGTCGCGGGCGCCCTCGGGCCCGAGGGCCAGGAGTGACCGGGCCGCCTCCAGGGCCGCCAGGTCCCGGGACCGGCGCTCCAGGAGCCTGCGCAGCCCCGCCCTCCCGTCGGGTCCCTCCGCCCGGTACCTCGCCAGCTGGAGGCGCCTGCGGAGCTTCAGGGGCAACCGGCGTTCCGTCCGGCGCAGGCGCTGCATGAGATCCCGTGCGATACCGGCCTCGAGGGCCTCGGCCGCCACCTCCACGGCGCGTTCCCGGAGGCTCCACGTGGCCCTGCCCGCCAGTACCGGCAGGACCAGCTCCACCGCCCTCTCCGGCTCCTCCCCGACGAGCTCCCCGGCGAGCTCCACACGGGCCACCGCTCCCACCACGGGATCGGCAAGGGCCGCCTCGAGGAACCTCCTGCGGGCCTCCCCGTCGCCCGAGTGCCCGGCCGCCTCCGCAGCCACGAGGGCGGTTCCCCCGGCCAGCGGCACCTGCCGGTCCTGGAGCCGGGCCAGACGGAGGACCTCGTCCCAGCGCCCCTCGCGCACCAGCACCGACAGCCCGTCCCCGGCGGACGCAACCCCCGCCACCAGAACCACGGCAGCGACGAGCCAGGAACGTCTTCCAATCGGCACGTGCGAGTTGTAGCACTCCTCCCGCGCGCCGTCACGGAAATGAACTTGCCGCCGGTGGGGTTTGGAGGATAATGTGGGCCGCGTCACGGGATCCTCCCCGGCGAACCCGGTGACGCCATCACACAGTAACCCGGAGATGCACCATGACCCAGAAGAAGCACACCAAGGTCCTCATCATCGGATCCGGCCCCGCCGGCCTGACCGCCGCCATCTACGCGGCACGGGCCGAGCTCGACCCCGTGGTCGTGGAGGGCATGCAGCCCGGCGGCCAGCTCACCATCACCACCGAGGTGGAGAACTTCCCCGGCTTCCCCGAGGGAATCCTGGGACCCGAGCTCATGCAGAGGGTCAAGGAGCAGGCGGAGCGGTTCGGCACCGGGTTCATCTTCGACGAGGTCAAGGACGTGGACCTCGATGTCCGGCCGTTCGTGGTGCACACCGCCAGCCACGGCGAGCTCACCTGCGATGCCCTCATCATCGCCTCGGGCGCCTCGGCCCGGCTGCTCGGTCTCGAGTCCGAAAAGCGGTTCATGGGCCGCGGGGTCTCCGCCTGCGCCACCTGCGACGGGTTCTTCTTCAAGGACCGGCAGGTGGTCATCGTGGGGGGCGGGGACACCGCCATTGAGGAGGCCATCTTCCTCACGCGGTTCGCCAGCAAGGTCACCGTGGTCCACCGGCGGGACGAGCTCCGCGCATCGAAGATCATGCAGGAACGGGCCATGGCCAACCCCAAGATCGAGTTCGTGTGGAACGCCGTCATCGACGAGATCCTCGGCGACGAGGAGACCGGCGTGACCGGCGTCCGCCTGAAGGACACGGTCACGGGAGAGACCCGCGAGATGGCCACCGACGGGGTGTTCGTGGCCATCGGCCACAGGCCCAACACCGAGATCTTCAGGGGAAAGCTGGAGATGGACGAGGTGGGCTACATCGTCACGAAGCCCGACACCACGGCCACCTCGGTGGAGGGCGTGTGGGCCTGCGGCGACGTCCAGGACAGCACCTACCGCCAGGCCATCACGGCGGCGGGAACCGGCTGCATGGCCGCCATCGAGGCCGAGCGCTGGCTGGCCGAGCACGGCGAGGGGTGATCCGGGGGTCTCTCCCGACCGTCCCGGCGATCCGGGAATGAAGCCGTGCCGTGGCACGGTTGAAGCAACAGCACGAGCTGGAGGAACCATGATCACCATCACCGACACCGCCATCACCAAGGTCAAGGAGTTCGCCGCCTCCATGCCCGAGGCGGAGGGCAAGCACCTGAGGATCTTCATCCAGGGGATGGGGTGCTCGGGCTTCGCGTACGGGTTCACCTTCGATGAGAAGAGGGACGGCGACACGGTCGTCGACGCCGGCGAGCTCGCCATCCTGGTGGACCCCCAGAGCGCGCCCTACCTCGCGGGCTCCACGGTGGACTTCGTGGAGGACGAGCGTGGTGCCGGGTTCACCGTGGACAACCCCAACGCCGCAGGCATGGACGGCGCGGGGTGCGGTGGGGGCTGCAGCTGTGGCTGAGGCGGGCCTCCCGGCCTCCACGGCCCAGAAGCTCCGGGTGGTCCGGCTCGGGCATCCGGTGCTCCGGAAGGTGGCCGAGCCCGTCCCGGAGGAGTGGTTCGACACGGGCCGGCTCAACAACCTGGCCACCGACCTGCTCCACACCATGATGGTCGAGGAGGGTGTGGGGCTGGCGGCCCCCCAGGTGGCCGAGCCGCTCCGCCTCTTCGCCTACTGGCTCCCGGGCTCCGAGGACGAGCCCGAGGTGGAGCCCCGGGTCATCGTCAACCCCGAGATCCGTCCCGTGGGCGAGGAGACGGAGGAGGGGTGGGAGGGGTGCCTCTCCATCCCGGGCCTCAGGGGCCTCGTACCCCGGTACGTCCGCATCAAGGTCAAGGGGCGCGCCGTGGACGGATCGCCCGTTTCCCTCACCGCCGACGGCTTCCATGCGCGGGTCATCCAGCACGAGTACGACCACCTGGACGGCATCGTCTACCTGGACCGCATGACCGCCATGCGCTCCCTCATGTTCGAGCCCGAGTGGGAGCGCTACGTCCTGGCTCCCGCGGAGGCGGAGCAGGAGGAATCCCCGGACGCCTGAACACAGCCCGGGCAGATGAACGGACCCGCCCCCCCCCGTTGTCGCCCGGCCTCCCGTGAAACGTGAAACGGAAAACGTGAAACGAATGAGGATTCGAGATCGTGTGACGCCGCGGTGCTCCGGCGGCGTGCGCTTTCTGTCACCGTCGCTCACCCCCGCGCCCCTGCACCCCTGCCCCCCTGCGCCCGACCGACCGAGCTTCACTCTTCACCCTTCACCTCTCCACTCTTCACTCCCTCACCTGCTCCATGGTGCTATCATGCGCCGGTATCGAAACGCGAAGGGGGATGACATGCGCGAGTTGCTGAGTTCGCAGAATCTCGATCACAAGGACCGGGCCCACGAGGTGGCCGAGAAGTACGTGCGCCCCGCGGCCGCGGAGCTGGACCGGACCGGGGAGTACGGCTGGGAGATCCTCGAGGCGCTGAAGAGCTACGGGCTCACCGGCATCTGGATCCCGAAGGAGTACGGCGGCCAGGGTGCCGGCGTGCTGGACCTCTGCCTCGTGGTGGAGGAGCTGTCCCGCGCCTGCGGCGGCGTGGGTGTGGCCTACGCGGTGAACGCGCTCGGCTCCTTCCCCATCATCCTGGGCGGCACCGAGGAGCAGAAGCAGACGTACCTCCCGCCCATCGCCGCGGGCGAGCAGCTCATCGCCTTCGGCCTCTCGGAGAAGCCCTCCGGCTCCGATGCGGGCTCCCTCCGCACCACGGCCGTCAGGGACGGGGACCACTACGTCATCAACGGCGAGAAGAAGTGGAACACCAACGGTGCCGTGGCCTCCACCTACACCGTGTACGCCCTCACCGACCCCGACCGGGGCATGCGGGGCATCTCGGCCTTCATCGTGGAGAAGGACACCCCCGGCTTCCGTGTGGGCAAGCGTGAGGACACCATGGGCATCCGGACCGTGCCCGTGAACGAGCTCCACTTCGAGGACTGCCGGGTCCCGGCCGCCAACCTGCTCGGTCTCAAGGAGGGCGTGGGCTTCAAGAACGCCATGATGACCCTGGACCGCGCCCGCCCGGGCGTGGCGGCCCAGGCGCTCGGCCTCGCGCAGGGGGCCTTCGAGTGGGCCCTCCGCTACACCAGCGAGCGGCGCCAGTTCGGCCAGACGGTGCTCTCCTTCCAGGCCATCCAGTTCATGCTGGCGGACATGGCGACCCAGATCGAGGCGGCCCGCCAGCTGGTCTACGCGTCGGCCCGGGCCATCGACTCCGGCGCGAAGGGCATCTCGCGCATGGCCGCCATGGCCAAGGTCTTCGCAACCGACACGGCCATGAAGGTGACCACGGACGCGGTGCAGCTCTTCGGCGGCTACGGCTTCTGCAAGGACTACCCCATCGAGAAGTACATGCGCGACGCCAAGATCACCCAGATCTACGAGGGCACCAACCAGATCCAGCGGGTGGTCATCGGCCGGGCGCTGACCCGGGAGCTCAAGGACCTGGCCGGGCACCTGGACGTGCACGTGGAGCACTTCCCCGAGTTCCTGGAGGGTGGTGAGTAGGCACCCCGGACAGCCGATCTTCCTGTGACCCGGGTCGCACCGCGGCCCGGGTCGTGCCATGTCCGGCCCCTCCGGGCTGCCATCCCGCGTCCCGATGTGTCATAATGGGAAGTTGAAGGAGGTACGGGAGATGGCCGAGCTCACACCCCTCGACATCCTGGGCGTCTCGTTCGCGAAGCGCCTCCACGGCTACGACCCCCACCAGGTCCACGAGTTCCTTTCCCAGGTGGCGTCCACCGTGGAGGGCCTCGTCAGGGACCGGGGCGAGCTCAAGCAGCGCGTCCACAGGCTCGAGAAGGAGCTGGCCTCCTTCCGCGAGCGGGAGAACGCCCTCCAGGACGCCCTGGTGGCCGCCCAGCGCTCTGCCGAGGAGACGCTGGAGAGCTCCCGTGCCGAGGGCCAGCGGATCATCGAGGAGGCCCAGCTTCTCGGGGAACGGCTCATGGAGGAGGCCAACCAGAGGGCCGCCAACATCGAGACCGTCATCGCCGAGCTCAGGGCACGCCGCCGCGAGGTGCGTGGGGAGCTCATGCGCCTGGTGGAGCTGCTCCAGGGGCTGATCCGCGACGACCAGCAGCTGGAGCGCGAGGAGCGCCCCACACCGCAGCTCGCCGTGCTCAAGCGGCGCCGGGACGCCTCCGGCGAGGCCTGAGATGGCCCTGCTCGTGCACAACGCCTCCCGGGTGGTCACCCCCACCGGGACGGCGCCGGCCCGCAGGAACGACCTGGGCGAGCTCCGGATCCTCGACGGCGCCGTGGTGCGCTGCGAGGAGGGCCGCATCGCCTTCGTGGGGCCACCTGAGGAGCACGACCGCCTCTTCCCGCCCCCGGAGGAACGCCTGGACGCGGGGGGCGGCTGCGTGATCCCGGGCTTCGTGGACCCCCACACCCACCCGGTCTGGGCGGGCTCCCGGGAGGACGAGTTCAACCGGCGCCTGCGTGGCGAGACCTACATGGACATCGCCCGGGCCGGGGGAGGCATCAACTCCACGGTGCGGGCCACCCGCGGCGCCTCCTTCGAGGAGCTTCTCGAGGGAACCCTGGCCCGGCTCGACACCTTCCTCCTCCACGGCACCACCACCCTGGAGGCCAAGTCGGGCTACGGCCTGGACCTGGACACCGAGCTGCGGATGCTCGAGGTCATCGCGGAGGCCGGCAGGCGGCATCCCCTGGACCTGGTGCCCACCTGCCTGGCCGCCCACGAGGTGCCCCCCGAGCACCGCGACGACCCCGGGGCCTGGGTGGAGGAGCTGGTCCGGCGCATCCACCCGGAGATCGCCCGCCGGGGCCTGGCCGAGGCGGTGGACGTCTTCTGCGAGGAGGGGGTCTTCGACCTGGAGCAGACCCGGCACCTCCTGGCCGACGCGCCCCTCTACGGCTGGCGGATCCACCTGCACGCCGACGAGCTGACCCCCCTGGGCGGTGCGGAGCTGGCCGTGGAGCTGGGGGCGCTGACCGCCGACCACCTGGTGCACGTGACGGAGGAGGGCATCGCCGCGCTCGCGGACTCCGACACCCTGGCCGTGCTGCTGCCGGGGACCTCCTTCTTCCTCCGGTCGTCCTACGCGCCCGCCCGGCGCATGGTGGAGGCCGGCTGCGCCGTGGCCCTGGCCACCGACTTCAACCCCGGCTCCTCGCCCACCGAGTCCATGCCCGCCATCCTCCAGCTGGCCACACTGGTCATGGGGCTCACCGTGGAGGAGGCGCTCACCGCGGCCACCCTCAACGCCGCGGCGGCCATCGGCCGGGCGGGGGAGCTCGGCACCCTGGAGGAAGGCAAGCGCGCCGACCTGGCGGTGCTCCGCGAGCCCACCCACCACCACCTGGTCTACCACTACGGGGTCAACCCCGTGCGCCACGTGGTGAAGGGCGGCACCGTTGTGGTCCGGGACGGCACACTCGACAATCTCGGCGCGAGAGGACGGAGCGGAACCAGCCCGGCATGATCGCTTCTCCCCGGAGCCCCTGAGGTAGACTGCCGGCATGGAGCTCTCCGGACCCGATACAACCCGGGCCCCGTCCGATCGGCGTCCGCACGGCGCCGCCCGCCATGCCCTGGGGTGGTTCGGGGGGGCTCTCCTCCTCTACGGCTGGTCGGCGGCAAGAGCTCCCATGTGGGCGGACAGCTCCAAGCTCACCCTCTACGCCATCTCCGGGTACCTTCCCTCTCTCAATCCCGGAGACCACCCGGGATGGACACTCCTCGCCCGTGGGTGGCTGGTGCTGATCCGGTTCCTGGGAGCGATCCAGGCGCTTCATCTGCTCTCGGCCGTAAGCGGCGCTCTCGGAATCGCACTGGTCTTCACACTGGTGACACGATGGACGGATGACATGGCCCGGGGACACGCAGCCGCAACCATCCTCCTGGTTGCACATTCCCTGTGGTGGACCTCCTCCCTGACGGAGAGCTATGCCCCCGCTCTCACGCTGGCGCTGACCGCCCTCCTGGCAGCCGGGGCTCCCGGAACCCTGCGTGGCCTCGCCACCGGAATCGCCACCGGTCTCGGTACCGCCGTCCACCCCTTCAGCCTCGTGCTCTCGGGTCCGCTCCTCGCCGTCCACTGGAAGCGCCCTTCCATCTGGGGAGGGGTGCTCCTGGGCTCCTCCCCGATCTGGTTGGGCCTGATGGGCACCCCTGCCGATCCGCTCACGGGTCACTCTGCCGGTGGTGCAGGAACATGGAGATGGCACATCCAGCAATTCCTCGATCCCCACCACATCCTCATGGGTGGCCTCATGGTCCTGGCGCTTCTCGCCTTCAACCTCGGACCTGTCGGCTCGTGGGCCGTCGTCCGGAGCCTCCGCCACTCATCCGGTCATCCCTGTCCCCGAACGGCATGGACTGTTCTGGCCGGGTACCTCCTCGTTCTCTGCCTCTACAGTCCATTCCGGCTCCACCTGATGGTGGGATTCGGCATCAGCGCACTTGTTCTCCTCACCGGTCCGCAGCTCGGGCTCCCCGCACGAATCGGTCATGTCATTGTCCAGGCAACAGCCTACCTCTGTCTGCCACTGCTCCTGGGGCTGGTGGGCCGAGGCGATCTCGGACTCCGCCAACTCCCCGAGCGAAACAACGCCTGGTACTTCCTGTGCCCGATCAAGAACTTCGACCATGGTCCCGAAAGATACGCCCATTCTCTGCTGGAGCAGGCCCCGGACAATGCGACCATCATCTCCGATTTCAACCCCGGAGCGGTCCTCGCTCTGGTCCAACGTACCGAGAGCCTTCGCCCGGATCTCGTCATATTGCCCACCGTCGTGGACGAAACGCTGGGCGGTTCCGATCCGGCGGCAGCATTGTCGGCTCTCATCCTCGATCAGATCGAGCAGGGCAACCCCGTCGTTCTTGCGGACCGGTGGGAGCCGTACTACCACACCTCGGAGATCGAGCGCCGCCTGCCTGTTTCGTTGGTTCCATGTGGTCCCGGTTGGAGGATCGTCCCCGAATCGGGAGAGCAGTAACACGATCACCGTTTCTCTCCCGGCAACCGGAGCGTCTCGCCACGGATCGGGCCGACCTGGCGGTGCTCCGCGAGCCCACCCACCACCACCTGGTCTACCACCACGGGGTCAACCCCGTGCGCCACGTGGTGAAGGGCGGCACCGTTGTGGTCCGGGATGGTGTCCGCGTGGCCTGAGCTTCAGGCCTCCAGCAGCCCGAGCACCCTTCCCAGCACCTCGTCCACCCCGATCTCCCGGAGGCAGGCCTGCGTCCCCAGCGGACACACGGGCTCGAAGCAGGGTGCGCAGTCCAGGCCACGTGAGACCACGGCGCTCCGCGGTCCGAGCGGCGCGGTCCGCCGGGGATCGGTGGGCCCGAAGAGCCCCACCACCGGGCAGCCCGCCAGGGCCGCCAGGTGCATGGGCCCCGAGTCGTTGGCAACCACCGCGGCCAGGTGGGACATGAGGCCCGCGAGCCCCGCCACGTCCAGGGAGGAACCCAGCGCCGGGAGCTCCCCGCCGGAGGCCGCCCGGACCTCCGCCGCCACGCCCTCCTCGCCGGGCCCGATCAGGACGACGGGAACGAAGCCCCGGCCGGCCAGCCTCGCGGCCAGTTCCCCGAAACGCTCCACGGGCCAGCGCTTGGACTCGCCCCAGGCCGCGGAGGGGGCCAGCCCGACCACAGGGCCGCCGGCACCCACCGCCGCGAGCGCCACCCTCCCCTCCTCCCGCAGCGCCCCGGACAGCTCCGGCCGCCAGCCGGGATCGGCCGGCGGGAGGCCCAGGCGCTCCAGGATCGGATCGGCGTCGTGCACCTGGTGACGCTCCCTGTCCACCGCCACCGGGTCGCTGAGCAGCAGCCGGCCGCCCTCCCCCATGCTGCCCAGGCTCCTCCGGGCCGTCAGGCGGAGCAGCAGCTTGGCCCGCCCCGCATGGCGGAGGGTGACCCCAACACCGAAGCGGCCGGTATCCGAGCGCAGCTTCCGGGCCACGGCAAATGGGGACTCGCCCTTCCGGGTGACCACCACCCGCACGGCGGGGAACAGCTCTGCCAGCAGACGTTCCACGGGGGGCCGTGCGTGGAGCACGGTCTCCCCGTCCGCGTTGGCCGCGACGAGCCGCGCCACCGCAGGGAGGGACATCACCACGTCGCCCACCCAGTTGGGCAGATCGACGAGGAGACGGTCCGGGAGCATCAGTCCGGGGCCACCCGGATCCGCCGGATCGACAGCGCCCGGCCGGTCTCCGGATCGGCCTCCACCACCGCGCCCCGGAGCTCTCCCCCGCGGCGCGCAGGCTCGAAGGGGCGGGGCGTGTTGAGGAGGAAGCGCTCCAGGACCTTCTGGGGCCGCATGCCGATGATGGACTCGTAGGGGCCCGTCATGCCCACGTCGGTCTGCAGCGCGGTCCCCCCCGGCAGGATCCGCTCGTCGGCCGTGGGCACGTGGGTGTGGGTTCCCAGCACGGCCGTCACGCGGCCGTCCAGGTGCCACCCCATGGCCTGCTTCTCCGAGGTGGCCTCGGCGTGCATGTCCACGACGATCACGCGCACCCCCGGATGGGCCGAGGCGATCTCCGCGAGCACCTCGTCGGCGACCCTGAAGGGGTTGTCGATGGGGGGCATCAGGGCCTGGCCCTGGAGGTTCACCACGGCCACGGGCACCCCCGCTGCCGTCTCCTCCACGACCCACCCACGGCCGGGGTTCCCCCGGGGATAGTTGGCCGGCCGGATGAGCGTGGGGTAGGCGTCCAGGAGCGGGATCCCCTCCTTCTTGTCCCAGATGTGGTTGCCGCTGGTCCAGACGTCCACGGGGAGCGCGTCCAGCTCCTCCATGACCTGTGGGGTGACACCGAAGCCCCCCGCGGCGTTCTCCAGGTTGGCCACCACGAAGTCCACCCGCTCGCGGTCGACGAGCGGCTCCAGGTGGGCCGCGAGCAGCCGCCGGCCCACCTTCGCCATCACGTCGCCCACGAACAGGATGCGGATCACTTGGCGTACTCCACGGCCCGGGTCTCGCGGATGACGGTCACCTTGATCTGGCCCGGGTAGGTGAGCTCGGCCTCGATCTTCCTGGCCACGTCCCGCGCCATCCAGAGGGCCTCCTCGTCGGAGATCTTGCCGGACTGGACGATGATCCGGAGCTCACGGCCTGCCTGGATGGCGTAGGCCTTCTCCACGCCCTTGAAGTCGGCGGCGAGGGCCTCCAGGCGTTCCAGGCGCTTGATGTAGTTCTCCAGGATCTCCCGCCGGGCCCCCGGCCGGGCGGCGGACAGCGCGTCGGCGGCCGTGACCAGCACGGCCTCCACCGAGTGGGGGTCGTAGTCGCCGTGGTGGCACTCCATGGCGTGGATGACGGCCTCCGACTCGCCGTGGCGCTTGAGCATCTCGCGCCCGAGCTCCAGGTGGGTGCCCTCCATCTCGCGGTCCACGGCCTTTCCGATGTCGTGGAGCAGGCCCGCACGCTTGGCCACCTGGGCATCTGCGCCCAGCTCGGCGGCCATGTGGTGGGCCAGCCAGGCCACCTCCATGGAGTGCTGGAGGGCGTTCTGTCCGTAGGAGGAGCGGAACTGGAGCCGCCCCAGGAGCTTGATCAGCTCCGGGTGGAGGTCGGGGATGCCGGCCTCCAGTGCGGCAGCCTCGCCGTCGGCGAAGAGCTTCTCGTCCATCTCCGCCTGGATCTTGGCCACCACCTCCTCGATGCGGGCGGGGTGGATCCGGCCGTCCTGGACCAGGCGCTCCAGCGACAGTCGCGCGATCTCCCGGCGGACGGGCTCGAAGCAGGAGAGGATCACGGCCTCGGGCGTGTCGTCCACGATGAGGTCCACACCCGTGGCCTGCTCGAAGGCCCGGATGTTCCGGCCCTCCCGGCCGATGATCCGGCCCTTCATGTCATCGGAGGGGAGGTCCACCACGGAGACCGTGCTCTCCACCACATGCTCCGAGGCGATGCGTTGGATGGCCATGGAGATGACACGGCGGGCCTTGTCCTTGGCCTTCTCCGTGGCCTCGTCCTCGATGCGCTTGACCAGGTTGGCGGCCTCCATGCGGGCCTCGTTCTCCATGGTTCGCATGAGCTCGGCCTTGGCCTGCTCGGTGGTGAGGCCGGCGATCTGCTCGAGCCGCATCCTCTGCTCGGCCACGGCGGACTCGAGCTCCTCCTCCTTCTCCAGGAGGACCCTGTCCCGGGCCTTGAGCTCGAGCTCCAGCTCCTCCACCCGCCGCTCCCGCTCGCCCAGGACGAGCGCCCTCTCCTCGAGCTGGACCTCACGCTGGTCCAGGCGTTTCTCGATGCTGGCCAGCTCCAGCCGGTGTTCCCGTGTTTCCCGTTCGAATTCGGTGCGTGCCGAGAGAAGACGTTCCCTGGCGTTGACATCCGCGTCCCGGAGCGTGCGCTGGGCCTCGACCTCGGCCTCCGCCACGATCCGCCGGGCTTCCTTCCGGGCCTCGCCGATCAGGCGCTGCCCCTCCCGGCGAACCTTCAGCCACAGGACCCAGACCCCGCCAAGGGCCGCCAGCAGCACCACTGCGCCGATGGCTACGATCAACGTGGTGTTCACCATATCCCCCCTGTCAAGGAGCGATCAGTGCGACCGGCGAGTGGAGGGACGTTGGTGTCTCGGAGTGGCCGTGAAAGTGGAGGCCCCCGCTACGGCCGTGTGAGCAAGCCCATTTGAACCTGCGTGACCACAGGTGGGTGCCTGTCCGCCACTCCTCGAAGCGACAAAACCCGGCGACCCCTCAAATAGGTGTTGGTTCAGCAATAGTTCTGCTCATCACCAACCGCGCAGGGACCTCCTTGTCCTAGTTCTCCTCCGGGGCGTTCCCGGATTCCAGAACCCCTTCGAGTTTCTTCACCAGACGTTCCGCGTGCCTTTCAAGCTCCCTTTGCCGGGCGTCCTGATCCGTCTCGCGCTCTGTAAAGAGCTCGTCCGCGATGTTGAGAGCGGTCAGGATCGCGATCCTGACCGTGTCGACGCTGGAGGCACGGTCGGCCACCTCGCGCATCCTCTGGTCCACGAAGCGCGCCAGCTCCTGCAGGCGCTCCTCGTCACCGTCGGCACGCAACCCGAGCCGCTGGCCGAAGATCTCGACTGTGGCCCGGACGGTGGTCATCGTCCCTCCTTTCCACGATCGAGTATATACGATCCGTCACACGGGCGAATCCCCACCTCCACCCCGTGCTATCCTCCGGAGGTGTCAGCCCATCACGTCAGGATCCGGCACCACCATCCGGCGCCTCCGGAATCCGCGTCCTTTCGGGAAAGCTCGCCGGCCGTACCGGTGAACGGGCCGCTCCCCGCCCCCTCGGAACCCCCTTCCTCCACCCCGAGGCCAGCCCCATGAGCACCGTCGAAAGGAAGCAGAGACGCGTTCAGTCGTGGTTGTTCTCACTGCTCCCCCTGGTGCTCGTCCTGGTGCTGTACGGTCCGGCTCTCCGCTTCGAGCTCATGGGCGACGACTACCAGTGGTGGCAGCACGCCCATGCCGCCATGCACCGGCCCGCTCTCCTGCTGGCGGACCTGGACGGCTTCTATCGCCCCGCAAACACATGGACCCTGGTGGCGGACAGGCTCGGATCCGGAGATTCCCCGGCGGGGTTCCACCTGACGAACCTCCTGCTGCACGGCATGGCGGGAGTCCTCCTCGTGCTGGCCGGCCGGCGTCTCCGCCTGCCCATTCCGGAAATGGTCCTCGTCGGTGTGCTCTGGGCCCTCTCTCCATTTTCGGAGGAGCCGGCGGTTTCGGTGGCCATCCGTTTCCAGGATCTGCTGTTCATCGCCTGGCTGGGGCTGATCCTGGCCTGGCCACGGGCCGGCGGCTGGTCACGACCGAGGATGGCGGTGATCGTTGCGCTCACACTGCTGGCTGCCGCCAGCAAGGAGACCTGGGTGGTCACGCCGGCCCTGGCCTTCGCGCTCGGGGCGGCCATCGAACAGGTACGGTTCCCGGCCTGCCTGCGCCGTTCCGCACCCTTCGTCCTGGCGGCCGCCGTGTACACGGCCATCTACTTCATCGTGTTCCCGGGGGACAAGGGCTACTTCGACCCCGGCTTCGCGGCCGTGTCCAAGTTGCCCCACCAGCTGGCGGCATTCCTCCACCTCGAGCAGCTCGTCCCTCTGGCCTTCCCCTTCGGCTGGAAGGACGTGCTGGCCATCACACTGGTGACCGGCCTCGTCATCTGGGGCTGGCGCCGAAGGCAGCCGGCGGCCATGGTCGGCTCCACCCTCCTCCTGGCACCCATGCTCCCGACCCTCATGGTGCCCTTCCTGCCCACCCGGTACACCTCGATCCCCTACGCGGGGTTCCTCCTGCTCGTGGCCTCGTGGGTGGCCCACGCCCGGAGGGATCCCGCCGCGCATCCCCTCCGGCGACGAGGAACTACCGGAGCGGCCCTTGCGCTGGCCATCCTCGTCCTCATGGCGGGATGGTTCACCGTCAGGGCCGACCTCGTGGACTACGCCCGGGTTTCCTCGGCACACGGAATGCTCGTGGCCGAGGCCCGCTGCATCGCCCCCGAGATTCCCCTCCACGCTCCCTTCCTCGTGGTACGGGGTGAGGACGACGACCCCCTCACCACCATTGCGCTCGACCCCCGTGGACTCCCGAAGATCTACTTTCCCCGCCATCCCGACCCTTCCGGCCTGATCGATGCGGCGGCCCTCTTCGAGTGGGCCGTCCACCACGAGGACACACGGTTCGAGAGCATGCGTCCGGCCGCTCTCGGCGGGGTGGCCGGTGCCGTGATCGTCCATGGCCACCACGGCTTCCTGGTGGTGAACCGCCACGTGCCGGACCTCGCCGAGGCGGCGGGGGCCTGGCGGAAGGCGGGGTTCCGCCTGAGAGCTGTCCGTCCGGTACCTCTCGGCCCCCGGCCCGGTGGTTCCTGACCCGCTCAGCCCTCGCCCAGGGCCTCGTCGATACGCTTGAGGATGCCTTCGATGCGGGCTGCCAGCTCCTGGCGCTCCCGCTCCAGGGCCTTCACCGTGCGGGCGGTCTCGGCGCCTCCGGCGGTCTTCTTTTCGGCCTCCGCCGCACGGGCCTCCGCTGCCTCGAGCTGCTTCCTGAGTCCGGCAAGCTCGTCCTCGAGCCCCCCCACGCGCTCCTCGCTCGCCCTCGCCCTCTCCTCTGCGGTGGCGGCACGCCCGGTGGCGGCCTCGAGCTCCTTCTCCAGCTCGGCGATCCGCGAGGTGGCCGCGGCGAACCGCTCCAGCAACTCGTCGACCCTCGCCTCCAGCTTTTTCAGTACGGGACTCTTGGCCATGCCGCCTCCCCTCTCCACTCCACCAGCACCGGTGTGCCCACAGGATACCGCGAACTGCTCTCCGGGGCGACACCCGCGGTGGTCAGGCGAAGGTGACGCCGAGCTTTTCCGCCAGCGCTGCGCGAAGCGCCTCCTGGGCCGCGTTGACCTCGTCCTGGGTCAGCGAGCGTTCACCGTGGCGGTAGACCAGGCGCAGCGTGGTCCTCACGGCACCCTCCGGCAGGCCCTTGCCCGTGTAGCGCGCCACGAGCTCGATGCGCTCCACCAGGCCGGAGGCCAGCCCCCGCACGGCGGCCTCCAGCTCGGCGTAGCCCAGGGTCTCCCGGTGCTCCACCGTCATGTCGGCCAGGACGGCGGGGAAGCGGGGCAGCTCCCGGAAGCGGGGCAGGGGGAGCTCCTCCGGTGCCGCGGAGAGATCCAGCTCCGCCACGTACAGTGGCTGGCGGATCTCCCATCGCCCGGCCATGGCACCGCCCAGACGGCCGGCGAGGCCCACGGTCCGGCCGTCCTCCGTCACCAGGACCGCCCCCTCGGCCTCGTCCAGCCAGGGGGCCCCTCCACGCCGCCACACCAGTGCCGGGAACCCGATGCGCTCCGCCACCTCCTCCACCACGCCCTTGAGGTGGAGGAAGGAGACCTTCTCCCTGTGGGCCCAGTTCCCCACGGAGCCCGACAGCACGATGCCCAGGTGTTCCCGCTCCACCGGCCCGCCCTCCCCGAGACCGAAGACCCGCCCCTCCTCGAAGAGGGCCAGGTCGTTCTCGCCCTGGTTGAGGTTGGTCCGGGCCGCCGACAGCAGCCCCGGCAGGAGGCTCCGGCGCATGGTCCCCTGGGTGCCGGCCAGCGGATTGTCCAGGGGCAGGGGATCGTCCTGTGCCAGGGGGAGCGAGGCCGCGAGCGTGTCCTCTGCCGGTGCGATGAAGGCCCAGGTGATCACCTCGGCCAGGCCCACCCCCACGGCGGCGTCCCGGGCGCGGTCCACCAGGGGCCAGGCGCCCCGCCGCTCCCCGGGCGCGGTGGAGAGCGTGGGCAGCACGGAGGGCACCGCGTCGTAGCCCACGTGGCGGATCACCTCCTCGTGGAGGTCCTGCACCAGCTCGATGTCCACCCGCCAGGAGGGCACGGTGACCCGGACGGTGCCGTCCTCCCGGGAGGGGGCGAAGCCCAGCCCCTCCAGGATGCGGAGCACGTCATCGGCCGGGATCTCGAGGCCCGCAAAACGCGACAGCGCCGCCACCTCGAGCTCGAGCTCCCGCGGCGACCAGGGACGCGGGTGGGTGTCCACCCGGCCCGGGCAGACGCTTCCGCCCGTGAGCCGCGCGATCAGCGCCGCCGCGGCGTCCGCCGCCACGGGCACCATCTCCGGGTCGGCGCCCCGCTCGAAACGGTGGGAGGCCTCGGTGTGCATCCCGAGCTTCCGGGCAGCACGGCGGATCACCAGGGGATCGAACCAGGCGCTCTCCAGGAGGATGTCCCGGGTGCCCTCGTTGATCTCGCTCTCCGCCCCGCCCATGATGCCGGCCAGGGCCGTGGCGCGCTCCGCGTCGGCGATCACCAGCATGGAGGGGTCGAGCTTCCGGAGCTCGCCGTCCAGGGTCCGGAGCTCCTCGCCCTCCCGGGCACGCCGCACCACGATGCGCCGCCGGGCCACCAGGTCCAGGTCGAAGGCGTGCAGCGGCTGCCCCAGCTCCAGGAGCACGTAGTTGGTGGCGTCCACGACGTTGTTGATGGGCCGCACACCGCAGCGCTCGAGCCGGGCCTTCATCCAGTCCGGGGACTCGCCGAGCCGAACGCCGCGGATCACCCGGGCCACGTAACGTGAGCAGGCCCCCGGGTCCTCGATCTCCACGGAGACCAGCTCCGCCGCGGCCTCCCCAGACTCCTCGAGCTCCACGGTCAGGGGCCTCAGGGCCGCACCGGTGGCCACCGCCCCCTCGCGGGCCAGGCCCCGGTGGTTCATGGCGTCCGGACGGTTCGTGGTCACATCCACGTCCCAGATCTCGGAGTCACCGGAGGGCTCGCGCACCTCCACGTTGAGACCGCAGGCCGTCAGGCGCTCGGCCAGCTCGTCCCCGGAGGGGGCGTCCTCCAGCTGCTCGCGGATCCACTCCTGGTCGAACCTCATGCGAACTGCCTCGTCAGTCTCTGGTCACCGGAGAACAGGAGCCTCAGGTCCGGGATGCCGTGGACCAGCATGGCCACCCGGTCGAGCCCCAGCCCGAAGGCGAAGCCCGTGTAACGCTCCGCGTCCACGCCCACCTTCTCGAAGACCCGCGGATCCACCATGCCCGAGCCCAGGATCTCGATCCAGCCGGAGCCCGAGCAGACCCCACAGCCCGAGCCGCCGCAGAAGATGCACGTGATGTCCACCTCCGCCGAGGGCTCCGTGAAGGGGAAGTAGCTGGGCCGGAAGCGCACGGCCACGTCCGAGAAGAGCTCGTGGAGGAAGGTCTCCAGGGTGGCCTTGAGATGGCCGAAGGTGATCCCCTCGTCCACCACCAGCCCCTCGATCTGGTGGAACATGGGCGAGTGCCTCAGGTCCGAGTCCCTCCGGTAGACCCGGCCGGGCACCACGATGCGGATGGGCGGCGACTGCCGCTCCATCACCCGCGCCTGGACCGGCGAGGTGTGGGTCCGCAGCACGTGGCCGCTGGGCATGTAGAAGGTGTCCTGATCGTCCCGGGCCGGGTGATCCGGCGGAATGTTCAGGGCCTCGAAGTTGTGCCAGTCGTCCTCCACCTCGGGCCCGTCCTCCACGGAGTAGCCCATGCGGAGGAAGATGTTCTCGATGCGGCGGCGCACCAGGTGCACGGGGTGCTGCGCGCCGCGGGGCGGCCGCCGTCCCGGCAGGGTCACGTCCACGGTGGAGACCTTCGCCGCGGCCTTCCGGGAGCCCGCCGCGGCGGCGGCCTCCTTCAACCGGCCCTCCACGAGCTTCTTGAGCTCGTTGAGCGCCCGGCCGTAATCGCGCTTCTGCTCCGGGGGCAGCTCCCGCAGCGCGGCGGTCAGCTCCTGGAGCAGGCCGGAGCGGCGGCCGGCGTAGCGGATCCGGACGGCCTCCAGGGCCTCCGGGTCGTTGCCGGCGGCCTCGAGATCCGCCAGGAAGGCCTCCCGGACCTCGGCCAGACGTTCGAGACCCATCAGCGCCTCACTTCCGGGACTGCCTGGCCAGCTCGGCGAGCTGCGTGAAGGCCGCCGGGTCGTGGACGGCCAGGTCGGCGAGGACCTTCCGGTCGAGGCCGCAGCCCGCGGCCTTGAGCCCGGAGATGAAGCTGCTGTAGGTCAGCCCGTTCTCCCGGGCCGCGGCGTTGATGCGGGTGATCCACAGGGACCGGAAGTGCCGCTTGCGCTGCTTGCGGTCCCGGTAGGCGTACTGGAGGGACTTCTCCACCTGGAGCTTGGCGATGCGGTGCAGGCGCGACTTGCCGCCCCAGTAGCCCTCGGCGAGCTTGAGGATCTTCTTGCGCCGGTCCTTCCGGTGGCTGGAACGCTTGACTCTCATGGTGTCCCTCCTTACGAACCGTACGGGAGCATGCGCTCCAGCACCTTGGCGTCACAGTCCTTGACCATGGCGGAGGAGCGCAGCTTCCGCTTCCGCTTGCGGGTCTTCTTGGACAGGATGTGGGAATGGTAGGCGTGGTGGCGCTTGAACCCGCCGCTGGCGGTGCGCTTCACCCTCTTGGCCGCTCCCCGGTGTGTCTTCAGCTTCGGCATGGTGCCTCCCTGGTGTTCCTGGCCCCTCAGAGCTCGAGGGACCGTGTCCTTGCGGCATTGACGATTCGTTCCACCACGGTGTCGAGGGGGTGCACCCCCTCGTCGCGGCGGTGGCGCAGGCGGAGGGCGACGGTCCCCTGCTCGGCCTCCCGGCCGCCCACCACCAGCAGGTAGGGGACCTTCATGGCCTCGCCCTCGCGGATCTTGTAGCCCAGCTTCTCCGAGCGGCGGTCCACCCCGGCACGGATCCCCGCCTCGCGGAGCCTCCGGCAGACCGATTCGGCGTAGTCGTTCACGGCGTCGGTGATGGGCAGCACGCGGGCCTGCTCGGGTGCGAGCCACGGCGGCAGGTCGCCCCCGAAGTGCTCCAGCATCACCCCGAAGAAGCGCTCGATGGAACCCAGGATGGCCCTGTGGATCATCACGGGGCGCTTCTCGGTCCCATCGGTGTCCACGTAGCTCAGCTCGAAGCGCTCGGGCAGCAGGAAGTCCAGCTGGATGGTGGCCAGCTGCCACTCCCGCCCGATGGCGTCGTGGACCACGAAGTCGATCTTCGGACCGTAGAAGGCGCCGTCGCCCTCGTTCACGGTGTAGGAGGTCCCCCGGACGTCCAGGCAGCGGGCCAGCACGGTCTCGGCGTGCTCCCAGATGGCCGGGTCGCCCATGGCCTTCTCCGGCCGCGTGGAGAGGAAGATCTCGATGTCGGCGAAGCCGAAGATGCCGTAGATCTCGAAGATGAAGTCGAAGAGCGCCGTGATCTCCGGCTCGATCTGCTCCGGCGTGCAGAAGATGTGGGCATCGTCCTGGGCGAAGGAACGGACCCGGGTCAGTCCCGTCACCACCCCCGACCGCTCGTAGCGGTGGAGCCTCCCGAAGTCCGCGATCCTGCGGGGCAGGTCGCGGTAGGAGTGCGCCCTCGTGCCGAAGATCAGGCAGTGGGAGGGGCAGTTCATGGGCTTGACCGAGAACTTGCGGTCCTCCACCTCGTCGAAGGCGTCGGCGAAGAACATGTTCTCGCGGTAGTTGTCGTAGTGCCCGGACCGCTTCCAGAGGGCCACGTCGAAGATCTGCGGAGTGATGACCTCCTCGTAGCCGTACTCGCGGTACTTCTCCCGCATGAGGTCCACCAGCGCGTTGTAGACCAGGGCGCCCCGCGGGTGGAAGAAGGGGCTCGCCGGCGCCTCGGGATGGAAGGAGAAGAGGTCCAGCTCCCGTCCCAGCCGCCGGTGGTCGCGCCGCCGGATCTCCTCCAGGCGCGCGAAGTAGGCGTCCAGCTCCTTCTTGGAGGGGAAGGCCGTGCCGTAGAGCCGCTGGAGCATCTCGTTGCGCTCGTCGCCCTTGAAGTAGGCCCCCGAGGCCTCCAGCAGCTTCACCGCGCCGATCTGGGAGGTGCGCTGCACGTGGGGCCCCCGGCAGAGGTCCAGGAAGTCCCCGTGCCGGTAGAGGGTGATGGTCTCGCCCTCGGGGATGTCCTCCAGCCGGACGAGCTTGATGTCCTCGCCCCGCTCCTCCATGATCCGGCGGGCCTCCTCGCGGCTCACCTCGATGCGCTCGAAGGGCAGGTCCTCCTTGATGATGCGCATCATCTCGGCCTCGATCCGCTCGAAGTCCTCGGGCCGGAAGGGCCGCGGGAAGCGGAAGTCGTACTGGAACTTCTCCGAGTGGTCCTGGCGGCCGGCGTCGATGGGGGTCCCGGGCCACAGCCGCTTCACCGCGTCGGCCATCACGTGCTCCGCCGAGTGGCGGATCACCTCGCCGCCCTCGGGGTCCTTCACCGTGACGATCCGGAGCTCCACGTCCTCGTCGAGCGGCGTGCGCAGGTCCACCAGGCGCCCGTCCACCACCCCCGCCACGGCGTCACCTGCCAGGCGGCGGCCGATGGACTCGGCCACCTGGAGCACCGTGGTGCCCGCCTCGTACTCCCGTGTGGTCCCGTCCGGCAGTGTGACGTGAATCGTCCTCGCCATGGTTCCGACCAGCCCTTTCTTCCCGTTCCCAAACAAGAACCCCGGCCGCAGAAGGCCGGGGAGGGGGTGCATGGTAGGCGCGCGCGGACTCGAACCGCGGACCTCATCCGTGTGAGGGATGCGCTCTAACCAACTGAGCTACGCGCCTGGATACGCCAACTATGGTAGGCGCGAGCGGACTCGAACCGCTGACCTCTACCGTGTCAAGGTAGCACTCTAACCAGCTGAGCTACGCGCCTTCAGGCTACCGGCAGGTGATTCCCGGGGGAATGCTTCCGAACCCGCCCTCGTCCTTCATTGGTCTCGTTGCAAAGATCTGCCCTCCATCAGGAGGGGTGGGCATCCTAGCAACGGCGGGGGCGGGTGTCAACACGTGGCACCCGCCACGACCCCTACACCTCTCCGGGCGGCAGCGCCCGCGCCGCGGGGAGGGGAACCTGCTCCACGTGGCCCCGGCCGAGCCAGACGTGGAGCTCCCGCCCGAAGGCCTGCACCGTGGCGATGGTGACGTCCACCTCGGGCGGCAGCCACCGGCCCAGGTCCACCACCACGATGCCGGCCCGGCGGAAGACCGTGAGCAGCTCGTCCTCCAGGGCGTCCAGGATGGCCACCACCGCGGCCCGCGGCAGGCGGACGCCGAGCCCGCGGATCCGCCGCAACCTGAAGCCCAGGTGTCGCTGCCGCAGCCGGATCTCGGCGATCTGGGCCGAGGCGCGAAGCCGCATCCCCTTCCACAGCACCGTGGCGAAGACGGCGACCGCGTCCCCCGCCGCGGCCAGACGGACCGACTCCACCTGCTCGATCCGCTCGAGGCGGCGGGCCAGCACCGCCTCCACGCGGTCCAGGTCCACCACCAGGTGGGTGGGGTCCCAGCGGAGCAGCGGCGGCAGCACAGCGGAGTTCACCCCGCTAGTATACATCCCATGATCTTTCCCGAACCACTGCTCCCCGCCACCTTCCTCCGGCGCTACAAGCGCTTCCTGGTGGACGTGGAGCTCGCGGACGGCGCCACGCTCACCGCCCACTGCCCCAACTCCGGATCCCTGCTCTCCTGCACCGGCCCCGGCTGGCCCGTGCTGCTCTCCGACAGCCACAACCCGAAACGCAAGCTCCGCTTCACCTGGGAGATGATCCACAACGGCCGCTGCTGGATCGGCATCAACACCCACCGGGCCAACGCCCTGGCCGCCGAGGCCATCGCCGCCGGGCGCATCCCGGAGCTGGCCGGCTACCCCTCCCTCCGCCGGGAGGTCCGCCACGGCGAGCGCAGCCGGGTGGACCTGCTGCTCGAGGACGGGGAACACCGCTGCTGGGTGGAGGTCAAGAACGTCACCCTGGTGGACGCCGCGGGCCGCTACGCCTTCCCCGACGCCCCCACCGAGCGGGGCCGCCGTCACCTGGCCGAGCTCACGGCGAGGGTCGCCGAGGGGGACCGGGCGGCCATGCTCTTCGTGATCCAGCGCAGTGACGGCAGCCACCTCGTCCCCGCAGCGGACATCGACCCCGCCTACGCGGCGGCGCTCCGGCGCGCCCGGGACGCCGGGGTGGAGCTCCTCTCCTGGAGGGCCGAGGTGCGGCCCGAGGGCATCGAGCTGGTGGAGGCGGTGGAGCTGCGGATCTGAGGAGCAGGGGCGCAGGGGGGCAGGGGCGCAGGGGGAGAGTCTCCACGGTCACCATCGTGGCCGTGGGTCATGGCCGGGGCCACGGGAACGGACCAGGATCATCGAGGACAAGGTCACGGATCGAGAACCGTCCCCGTCATCCGCCACCGTGTGCCGTCGCCGACGCCGTCAGCTGCACCCGCTCCCAGCCGCCGTCGCCGTCACCCGCCCATGACGAGGGTCATGAGCGCCTTCTGCACGTGGAGCCGGTTCTCGGCCTCGTCGTAGACCACCGACTGCGGCCCGTCGATCACCTCGTCGGTGACCTCGCGCCCCCGGTCGGCGGGCAGGGGGTGCATGTAGATCAGGTGCTCCCTGCCCAGGGCCATCCGCTCGGCGTCGCAGCGCCAGTCGGGGTACTTCTCGATGAGGCGCAGGCCCTCCTGCACGTCGGTGGTGGTCATGAGCGGCCCCCACGACTTGGGCACCACGATGTCGGCGTCCTCGAAGGCCTCCTCGAATCGGTCCGTGATCGTGAAGCTGGCCCCCGCGGCCTCGGTGTTGGCCCGCGCCTGCTCCTCGATCTCGGGCATGAGCCGGAACTCGGGCGGGCAGGCCAGGGTCACGTCCAGCCCGAAGCGGGGCATCATCAGGATCAGGCTCTGGGGCACGGACAGCGGCCGCACGTAGTTGGGCGCCGAGGTCCACGCCACCCCCAGCTTGAGCCCGCGGGTCCTCCCCTCGAACTTCTCCAGGATGGTCAGGTAGTCCGCCAGGATCTGGCAGGGGTGGTAGACGTCGCACTGCATGGAGATCACGGGGATCTCCGCGTGCCCGGCCACCTCACGCAGGTAGGCGTTGCCCTCGCCGAAGGCGCAGTGCCGGATGGCGATGGCGTCACCGTAGCGCGAGAGCACCTTCGCCGTGTCCCGGGCGTTCTCCCCGTGGCTGATCTGCATCGTGTCCGGCGAGAGGAAGATCCCGTGCCCCCCCAGCTGGGTGATCCCCGTCTCGAAGGAGTTGCGGGTCCTGGTGGAGGAGTCGAAGAAGATCATGTAGAGCGTCTTCGCCGCCAGCCACGGCGTGGGTCGCCCCTCCGCCTTGGCCCTCTTGAGCTCCAGCGCCAGGTCGAAGATCCGCCCGAGCTCCTCCACGCTCCAGTCCTGGGTGGTGATGAAGTGTCTGCCCTTCAGATCGTGCGTCATCCGAGGCCTCCCATGATGTCCTTCCTCTCTTCGCGGTTCACGCCATCTCGTGGGCGAGGATCTCCGGGATCAGGCTGTGGATCGCGGCGGCCGCCACCAGGTCCTCCACCGCCACGCGCTCCTGCGTGGTGTGGGCCAGCTCCTCCCGGCCGGGGGCGAAGCCCACGGTGGGGATGCCCAGCCGCCCCATGGTGGCCACACCGTTGGTGGAGAAGTGCCACCGCGAGATCAGGGGCTCCCGACCCAGGACCTCTGCCGCGGCCGCGGCGGTCCCCCGGACCAGGGGATGATCCTCCTCGAGCACCCATGTGGGGAAGTACTTCTCCTGCCGGGCCACGGTCCCCCTCCAGCTGGTGGCCTCGTACCGGAGCAGCTCCACCGTGGCCTCGCCCAGGTGGGGCAGGGCCCGGAGCTCCGCAAGAGCCGTCTCCACCGTCTCGCCCGCCGTGAGCCTCCGGTCCAGGTAGAGCACCGCCCGATCCGGCACGGCGTTGAGCGAGGGCGTGGACACGTCCAGGTACGAGGCCACGATGGAACCCTTTCCCAGGAACTCGTCCTCCGCCAGGCGTCCGTTCAGGGCCTCGATGTCCTGGAGGATGGGGGCCATGGCGTAGAGCGCGTTGACCCCGTGCTCGGCATGGGCCCCGTGGGCGGAACGTCCCACCGTGGTGATGGTGGCCTCCAGCCGCCCCCTGTGGCCGCGGAAGACGGCGAGGTCGGTGGGCTCCGTGAGCACCACCGCGTCCGGGCGGATGCCCTCCCTCTCGATCAGGTGGAGCATGCAGTACCCGTCGCAGTCCTCCTCCATCACCGAGGCGCTGAGCCAGACCGTCACCCCCTCCGGAAGGCCACGGTCCATGAGGATCCGTGCCCCGTAGGCGGCACAGGCGATGCCGGGCAGCTGGTCCACGGCGCCACGGCCCCAGACGAGGCCGTCCTCGAGCTTCCCCTCGAAGGGGTCGACATCCCAGGCGGAGGGATCCCCCACCCCCACCGTGTCGATGTGCCCGTCCACCAGGATCGAGAAGGGGCCCGATCCGATCCGGGCCACCACGGTTCCCAGGGAATCGTAGAAGACCTCGTCGAAGCCCAGCTCCGTGTACTCCCGGTGCACCCGCTCGCAGCGCTCCCGCTCCCGGCAGCTCTCCGCCGGGATGGCGATCATGTCCCGGAGGAAGCGGACGATCCGCTCCTCGCACCCCCGGGCCGCCGCCAGGGCCGCCTCACCGCGTGGGCTCCTCACGCTGCACCTCCGCCGCGGACGAGCTTCTCCACCACGCCCGTGTCCGCGTTGAAGCGCCGGATGGCCTCGTCCCACTCGGGCACGGTGTCGGTGAGGTCCTTCCAGAAGGACGGGCTCCAGAGCGCCTCCAGCTCCTCCACGCTCCGCCCCTGCTGCTCCACCCAGGTGAAGTACTTCAGGTTGTGCAGCCGCCGCCGCTCGCTGAAGGTCAGCTCCCGGAGGTGGTCGGTGGTGGTGCCCAGCACCCAGCGCTCGAAGTCGATGTGGGCCCGGAGCTCGTCGTAGGGACCGCGCTCGGCCTCCATCTCCGCCAGGCGGGTCCGGTACATCTCCACGGAGTCGGTGAAGCTGGTGACCAGGATGTCGTCGGGTCCCAGCCCGAAGTAGCGAGCGGTCTTGATGGCCGCCAGCACGTTGCAGATGGAGGAGATGCCCAGATCGCCCAGCCGGGCCACGGTGGCCTCCGGCACACCGCGCTCCACGAGCACCTCCCGGCCCACGGGCTCGTTGAAGAGCCGGAGCAGGCTCATGGTGGCCTCGTCGTCGATGGCCACCACAAGGTCCGTGTTGCGGACGTTGTGGATCCATGGCACGTGCTTGTCTCCGATGCCCTCGATGCGGTGGCCGCCGAAACCGTTGAGCAGCAGGGTGGGGCACTGGAGCGCCTCGGCCGCCGCGATGATGGAGCCCGGGAAGCGGGCCTTGAGGTGGTCCCCCGCGGCCAGGGTCCCCCCGGAGCCGGTGGCGCCCACCCAGCCGGTGAAACGGCCGGAGGGACCGGCGTTGGCCGCGAGCCACTCCTCCACGGCGGGCCCCGTCACCGCCCAGTGCCAGAGGTAGTTCCCGAACTCGTCGAACTGGTTGAAGATCACCACCTCGGGCCGGGTCTCGCGGAGCTCCCAGCACTTGTCGAAGATCTCCTTGACGTTGGACTCGCAGCCCGGCGTGGCGATGACCTCCGCCCCGATCTCCTCGAGCCACCGGAAGCGCTCCCGGCTCATCTCCTCGGGCAGGATGGCCACGGCACGGCACCCCAGGAGCACGCTGTCGAAGGCGCCGCCCCGGCAGTAGTTGCCGGTGGAGGGCCACACGGCCACCTGGGTGGTGGGATCGAAGTCCCCGTGCACCAGCCGCGGAACCAGGCACCCGAAGGCCGCCCCCACCTTGTGGGAGCCCGTGGGGAAGTGGCGGCCCACCAGGCCCACGATCCGCGCCTCCACCCCCGTCAGCTCCGGCGGGAGCTCCAGGGCGTTCACCGGTCCGAAGCCCCCGGTCTCCGGGTCGTTGTGCCAGGTGATCCGGTAGAGGTTCAGGGGGTCCACGGCCTGCGGATCCACACCCCGGACGGCCTCCCGGATGGATCCCGGAATGCGTTCCGGATGCCGTTGCTCCTCCAGGGTGGGGATGGGGATCCCCCGCTCCCGGCACCGCTCCACCGCCCGCGCTCGGATCTCGTCCCTCTCCATGGACCACCTCCGGAACCGCCGATTCTACACCCCGAGCCGGGAAAACGCCTGCGTGCCGACCGGCCGCTCAGTCCCCGTCCCCTCCCAGGCTCGCGAAGCGCTCCCAGAGGTACGGCGCCGTGGCACGGGCCTCGGCGGCGAGCGTGGCCGGGTCGAGCGTCGTGTGCCGTCCGTCCCGGAGGAGGATGCGGCCCCTGGCGATGGTGTGACGCACCGGCGATTCGGAGGCTCCGTACACGAGATGACCCAGGATGTTCTCCGGGCCGGGAGGCGTGGGGGGGACGTCCTCCAGCACCACCAGGTCCGCCGGGGCGCCGGGCTCCAGACGGCCCAGGAGGGGCTCGCCGAGGGCCTCGGCCGCACGCCGGGCGTTGACCTCGAGCAGACCGGCCACCTCGGTGAAGCAGCACCCGGGATCGCCCCGGAGGCTCCGCTGGGCCAGCAGGGCCGACCGGAGGGAGCCCAGCATCCGCGAGGACATCCCGTCGGTCCCGAGCCCCACCCGGCATCCGGCCCCCAGAGCACGCGCCAGGTCGAGGGTCCCCACGGCGTTGTTGGCGTTGGACTCCGGGTTGTGGACCAGCACCGCGCCGCTGGCGGCGACGGTCTCCAGGTCCACCTCCTCCAGGTGGACACCGTGGACCAGCAGGGCGAGGCGATCCAGGAGCCCGGCGCGCTCCAGGCGTTCCACGGGACCCGCTCCGTACCGTTGCCAGGAGAGCTCCACGTCCAGCGGGTCCTCCGCCACGTGGACGTGGATCCCCACGCCCCCCGGGCGGTCACGCCCCACACGGGAGAGGGTCTCGTCCGACAGCGTGAAGGAGGCGTGGAGACCCAGCATCCCCCTCAGGGACGGGTGGTCCCGGTGCCGGACCGCGAAGTCCAGGTTCTCCTCCAGCCCGGCCAGGGCCTCGTGGTGCCCGTTCCTGTCGCTCACCTCGTAGCAGAGCACCGCGCGGATCCCCGACCGCTCCGCGGCGAGGCCGATGAGGTCGAGGCTCCCCCGGAGGAACGAGGGCGAGGCATGGTGGTCGAAGAGGGTGGTGCACCCCCAGCGGATGCAGGCCGCCAGGGTCAACTCCGCGGAGAGCCGCACCGTCTCCTCGTCCAGGGCCCTGTCCAGCCGCCACCACAGGCCCCGGAGCACCCGCCCGAAGTCATGCATGGGAATGCCCGGATCCAGCCCCCTGGCCAGGGCCGAGTAGGCGTGGTGGTGGAGGTTGACGAGGCCCGGAAGGATCAGGTTGCCATCGACCTCCAGGTGCTCTGCCCCGGGGTACCGCCCGGCCAGGGCGCCGTACGGCCCCACGGCCACGATGCGTTCCCCCTCCCATACCACCGCGCCATCGGTGATCACGGCGGCGTCCGGCCCGAAGCCGGTCACCACCACGCCCGGTCCGACCATCGTCCGCTCCGTCACGTACCCTCCCCCCTCCGGATCCATCTGCCGTGGGGCTCCGCGAATCGACCGTGGTCACCCTCGCGCCAGAACACCCTCCGTCCCCGGACCCAGGTCTCCCGGATCCGGCCCGTGAGCTCCCACCCCTCCAGCGGCGTGTACCGGTTCTTGTTGTGGAGGTCGGCGGCGCGGACGGTCCACCGGACCTTCTCGTCGATCACCGCCAGGTCCGCATGGAAGCCCGGAGCGATCCGGCCCTTGAACCCTCCGACCCCCAGGAGCTTCGCCGGGGCCGTCGCCGTGACCTCCACCAGCCGCTCCAGGCTCAGGCGTCCCCGTCGGAAACCCTCGGAATAGAGGAATGGCAGGAGCAGCTCAACCCCTGGAACCCCACCGTAATCGGTCCAGATGGAACCGGTGGTCTTCTCGTCCGGCCAGACCCCGGCTGCGTGATCCGAGGCCACCAGTGCGATCTCCCCGGCGGCCAGTCCACGCCACAGTTCCTCCCGGTCGGCGGCGGTCTTCACCACGGGAGCGGTCTTCAGCAGGGAGCCCAGCCGCTCCAGGTCCTCCACCGTGTGGGCCAGGAAGTGTGGGCAGGTCTCGGCCGACACCGGGAGCCCCTCCTTCCGGGCCCGGGAGAGCACCTCCATGGCTCCGGCCGACGCCACGTGGACCACGTGGGCCCGGGAGCCCGTGGCCCGCACCGCCTCCACCACGGTCCGGGCGGCCAGGATCTCGGCCTCCGCGGGCCGGCTGGCCGCGTAGTCCAGCGGCCCGTCGCCGCCGGCCTCCCGGATGTCCCGGGTCAGCTCCAGCACGAGCTCCCGGTCCTCGGCGTGGACCCCCACGGGGACCCCCAGCCGGCCGGCCACCGCGAGGACCGTCCGGAGCTGCCCCGCCGTCAGGTCCCCGAAGGAGTCCATGCCCGAGAGCAGGTACACCTTCACGGCGCCGACACCCTCCTCCACGAGCTCCCCGAGGCGCTCCTCCCAGCCGGACTCCCCCATCACCTGCGCACACACGCCCCCCCACAACATGAAGTCCACACGGGCCTTCGGGGCGATGACCGCAAGCTTGGTCCGCAGGTTCTCCACCGAGGTCACCGGCGGGACCGAGGTGCAGGGCATGTCGGCGATACAGCCCACGCCGCCCGCCGCCGCGGCCCGGGTGCCTGTGGCGAAATCCTCCCGGTGGGTGAAACCGGGATCGTCGAAGTGGACATGGAGATCGATGGCCGCGGGGAGCACCAGGGCCCCACCGAGGTCCACGCGGCGGTCCGCCGCCACCTCCTCCTCCGGCCCCGCCACCGCGGCGATCCGTTCCCCCTCGAGGAGGATGCTGGCGGGCCTTCGCTCGTCACCGCATCCCGGGATCACCAGGTTTTCCAGCAGAATCCTCGCGGCCATGGAACCACCATACCCCAGCGGCCGGCACGCCCTCCACGGCCCACGGCACGGGGAGCCGCGTTGACAACGGGGCTCCCCCACCCGTACCGTAACCCCATGACACCACCCCTCAAGGCCACGACCCGGCTCTTCAAGGCCCTCGCCCATCCGGCCCGTCTCCGGATCCTGGCCATGCTCCGTGGCGGGGAACTCTGCGTCTGCCAGCTGACCGCCGTGCTCGGTCTCGCCCCCTCCACGGTCTCGGCGCACCTCACGGAACTGCGCCGTGCGGACCTCCTCCACGAACGGAAGGAGGGGCGCTGGGTCTTCCTGTTCCTCCCCACCGGCTCCCCCATGGAGGAGCTCCTCGACGCCGTGTGGCGCCAGGTGGAGGGTGACCCCACGGTGGCGGAGGACACCGAGAAGGCCGAACGACTGCGCCGCCTGGGCCCGGAGAAGGTCTGCGGCACGCACTTCCACGACTGAGCGGGACCGCCCACCGCCGGGAGGACGCCCACGAGCGGTCAACCCGCTTCCGGTGTGGCACGGTTGCCGACCGGGATATCATGGAGGGTGATCCAGATGGGAACCCGGGGAAGGGTGCCGACGCCGCCCCCAACACCGTTCCTTGACATTCCTCCTGTGGTGGCGGTATTCTCGAAAAGTTAGTGAGCACTCACTAACCCCCCGGAGGTTCCCCGTGACATCGAGCACCACGACACACCCCACACCCCGGCAGGACGAGATTCTCGACCATGCCATGGCCCTGGTGCGGCAGGGCGGCCTCGGGGCCCTGACCACCAAGAGGCTGGCCGGGAGCGTGGGGTTCACCGAGGCTGCCCTCTACCGGCACTTCCCCTCCAAGCAGGCCCTGATCCTGGGCATGATGGACCGTCTCGAGGCCATGCTGCTGGGACGGATCCGCTCCATCGCAGCCGAGGAGGACCTTCCCGTCGCCGAACGGCTGCAGAGGATCGTCCTCCACCACACCACCATCATCCGGGAGCACCAGAGCCTGCCCATCCTCCTCCTCGCCGAGGCCTCGGTCTCCGAGGACCGGGTCCTGCTGGACCGCATGCGCTCCATCTTCCGGGGCTCCCTGGAGACGGTGGAGGACCTCATCGCCGAGGGCCAGGCACGGGGGGAGATCGTCCACGGGCCCGAGCCCGACTGCCTCGCCATGCTGTTCCTCGGAGCACCGGCATCCCTGGCCATCCGCCACCGGCTTCTTCCCGATCCACCCTCGGAAGAGAGGTTCTGCAGGGTGCTCATTCCCTTCATCGTGGACTCCGTGCGGCAGACCCCAGGAGAAGGAGACGTGTCATGAAGCCCATTCGGTACAACATCCCGGCTCTGGCCGTGGCGGGAATGCTCTGGATGTCCCCCCTCGGCGCCCAGGAGCCGGCTCCACCGGCACCGGCCCCCATCGCTCCCGGGGCAGCCGCACCGGCACCCCCTCCCTCCCCGATCCACCTCACGCTGGACGAGGCCGTGGCCCGGGCCCTCGAGGCCAACCCGGGCCTGAAGGCCATGGCACACCGGAGCTCCGCGGCCGAACGCTCGGCCCGGGCCGCCGGCCGGACCCGCTGGGGCCAGCTGGACGCCTTCTTCAGCTCCACCCGCTACAACGACGACTGGATGGTCCGGCCCATGTCCCGGCAGATGTTCGAGGAGGCCGGAGGATTCGCCGGACTCCCCTGGGACCGGAACCAGCGCCACTACGGCCTCAACTTCCAGATCCCCCTCTACATGGGTGGGGAGCTTTCCAGCGGCATCAGGATCCGGCAGCTGGAGGCCGAGAAGGCGGCCTCCCTCCTGGAGGGAACCCGCTGGCAGGTCCGTTTCAACGCCGTGTCGCTCTACACCGGGCTTCAGACCCTGGATGCCCTGGAGGCCTCCATGGACGAGCTCATCCGTTCCCTGGAGCTCACGAGCCGGCGCCTCGACCTCATGGTGGAGACCGGCAAGCGGCCGGAGCTGGACCGGTTGAAGGTGGTGGAGGAGCTCCAGGACGCCCGGGCGCAGCGGGCCGGGCTCCACGCCGACCGCGTCAGGGTCTCGTCCCTGCTGCTCGCGCTCATGGGGAGCGATCCCTCCGGAGAGGTCGTCACCGATCCCCTTCCGGACCGCCTGCCGGAGCTCGCCATGACACCGGCGGAGCTCCGCGCCAGCCTGGGGGCGACCTCCCGGGTCCGGCGGGCCCGCTTCGCCGCCGAGCAGGGTGAGCGCGGCGTCCGCATGGCCACCTCGAGCTTCATCCCGAAGGTGGTCGCCAGCGGCAACGTGACCCAGAACGCCGCGCCCTCCCTCGACGACCCGCTGGACACCTGGCAGGTCTCCGTGGGGGTCGTGGTGCCGATCTTCCACGGCGCCTCGCGCTTCGAGGAGCTGGCCGCCGCCAGGGACCAGCGGAGCGCGGCGCAGGAGGCACTCGTCCAGGCCGAGATGGATGCCGGCGCCCGCCTGGAGGAGGCCCTGGCCCGGCTGGAGGCCGCCCGTGCCGAACTCGACGCCGCCCGTGCCCGGGTCGCCGCGGGTTCCGAGGCCGCCCGGATCGAGCAGATCCGTTACGACACGGGAGCGGGCACCGTGGAGGACCTCCTCCGCGCCAGGTCCCGGGAGCAGGCGGCACGGGCCTCCCTGGCCAGGGCCCTCGGCGCCGTCATCACCGCTGCGGAGCGGATCAACAGCATCGTGGAAAAGGAGGCCGTTCGATGAAGAGGCTCACGTGGATCGTTGTGGCGGTGCTGGTGGCCGCAGGCTTGCTGGCCGTTCGGATGAAGCGGGTCCACGACAAGAACGCCGCGCCCCTGGTGCAGCAGGTGAGGCCCGTGGTGGAAGTGGCCTCCGTCACCAGGGGCAGGGTGGGCAGCGTGCGCCACGTGACCGGCACCGTGGTGGCCGGTGAGGAGGCCCGGGTCGCCCCGCAGATCATGGCCCGGATCCTGGAGATCCGCGTCCGCGAGGGACAGCAGGTCCGTGAGGGGCAGCTCCTGGCGGTCCTGGACTCCCGGGAGCTGGAGGATGCCATGGCCCAGGCGGGGGCCGGGCTGGCCGCGGCCCGGGAGGGCGTGGCCGCCGCCGAGGCGGCCTGGCAGGCCCAGCGGAACGCCACGGAGCGCGACCGGCTGCTCCATGACGCCGGCGCCATTTCCGACGAGCAGTGGGAGCACTCCCAGGCCGCGGAGAAGACCTCCCAGGCGCGCCTGGAGGCCGCCCGCGCCGAGCTCCGGGTGGCCGAAAAGCGCCACGACCAGGCCCGCACCCGGCGCAACTACGCGTTCCTGAAGGCCCCCTTCGACGGCGTCGTCACCGCCCGCATGGCCGATCCCGGCGACCTGGCCGTGCCGGGCAAGCCGGTGCTGGTCGTGGCCCGGCAGGAGGGCATCCGGGTCCGTGCCGGCCTGCCCGTCGGGGACCTCGCCCGCCTGGCCCCTGGCCACCCGGTGACCGTCAGCGCCGATGGGAAGGTGGTGGAGACCACCGTCTCGCGGATCGTGCCGGCCACGGGCGCCTCGGGGCTGGCCTCCTTCGAGGCGGATCTGGTCCAGGTGCCCGAGACCTTCGTACCCGGCGCCACCGTGGGCGTGGACGTGGAGCTCGGCGACGCCGAGGGTCTGGTGGTTCCGGCCGGCGCGCTCCTGGAGGGTGAAAACGGCACCTGGGTCTTCGTGGCCGGAAATGCCGCCGAAACGGGAGAGACAGGCGGGCGAACCGCCACCATCCGGCCCGTGGAGGTCCATCCCACGGCACGATCCCTCGACTCCGTGGTGGTGGAGGGCGAGCTCGAGGAGGGCGACCTCGTGGTGGTGGCCCTCCCCTCCCGGCTCATGACCCTCGCTCCCGGGACCACGGTGGAGATCGCGGCGCCATCCCCCGGGGAGGGCGGCGCATGAGCTTCGTCGACGCCTACCTGAAGCGGCCCCACCTGGTCTCGGCCCTGCTGATGCTCTCGGCAGGGCTCGGGGTCATCGGCTACAACCGGCTCCCCTTCAAGCTCTTCCCCGACACGGAACGGCCCCAGGTGGCCGTGGTGACCATGCTCCCCGGCGCCTCGGCCACCGACGTGGAGAGCGACCTCACCCGGCCCATCGAGCGGGAGCTCTCCGCACTGGACCAGGTCCGGGCCGTGCGCTCCACCAGCCGGGACGAGGTCTCCGCCGTGACCGTGGAGTTCCGCTACACCCGGGACCTGGCGAGCGCCACCACCGACGTGGCCAACGCCCTGGAGAAGGTGAAGTCCCGGTTCCCGCCGGGGACACGCCCCCCCATCCTCTTCCAGGTCTCCTCGGCCACCGCCCCCGTGATGACCCTGGCCCTCCGCCCGAAGGAGGGCTCCCACCTGGACCTCTCCATGGTGCGGCAGATGGCCGAGAACCAGATCCGGGACCGGATCCTCCAGCTGCCGGAGGTGGCCAACGTGGAGGTCTTCGGGGGGCACCAGCCGGTGATCCTCGTGACCCCGGACCGGGACGCCCTGGAGCGCTACCACCTCGGGGTGGCGGAGCTGGCGGCGGCCCTGGCCGCGGCCAACGCCAACCAGCCGGCCGGCCTCGTCATCGGGCAGGGTACCCAGATCGTGCTCAAGCGCCTGGGGGCGCTGGCAAGCCCGGCCGACGTGGCCCGCGTGGTCATCACCGACCGCGGGCCGGGCATCGTGCGGGTGGGGGACGTGGCCCGGGTCCGCCGCGGCACCGCGGAGCCCCGGAGCGCCTTCCACGGGGACGGGAAACCCGCCATCGCACTGAACGTCCAGCGGCAGCGGGACGGCAACGTGCTCGAGACCATCGGGGCGGTGAAGGAGATCCTCCCCGAACTCGAGGCCGCCTTCCCCTCCGTGGACTTTTCCATCCCCGATTCCCAGGAGGAACTGCTCACCCTCTCGGTCTCCAACATGCGGGACGCGCTCAAGAGCTCCATCCTGATGACGGTCACCGTGCTCTTCCTCTTCCTGGCCTCGGGGCGCAGTCTCGCCCTGGTGGGCCTGTCGCTGCCCATGACCTTCATGCTCACCTTCGGCGTCATGTGGCTCGGTGGCATGGAGCTCAACATCGTCACCCTCACCGCCATCACGCTGGCCGTGGGGATGCTGGTGGACGACTCCATCGTGGTGGTGGAGAACATCCAGCGGCACCTGGACGAGCTGGGGCGGCCCGTGAGAGAGGCCGTGGTCGGCGGCACCAGGGAGATCCTGCTGGCCGACTTCTCCGGCACCGCCACCACCGTGCTGGCCCTGACACCCATCGTCTTCGTGGGGGGCTACGTGCAGCGGGTCATGCGGCCCCTGGCCCTCACCCTCATCATCGCGCTGCTGGCCTCCTTCTTCGTCTCGGTGACCATCATCCCCCTGGTGGCGCCCTGGATCCTGAAGCGGGAGGGCGAGGGACGCGGCACCCTTCCCGAGCGTCTCACCGCCCGCCTGGCGGACACCGTGCTGGGGTGGCTCCGCGGCTTCTACCAGGGCACCACCCGGCTGGCACTGCGTCAGCGGGCCCTGTTCCTGGTGGCGGGCACCGTGATGTTCGTGATCGCGGCACGCCAGATGCCCGTGGCCGGCCGGGACCTCATGCCGCCCATGGACACCGGCATCGTGAAGGTGGCCTTCGAGGCCGACGCCGGCAGCTCGCTGGCGGCCACCGAGGGGCTGCTCCGGCGGATGGAGGACATCATCGCGAAGGCGCCCGGCGTGGAGTCCTCCCTGGCCATGATCGGTTCCGAGGCCGACGTGATCTTCTTCGGCTCCGGCAGGACCTCCAGCCAGGGTTCCATCACCGTCAACTTCGTGGACCGCTTCCACCGGAAGGAGACCATCTGGCAGATCGAGGACGAGCTCCGTTCGGCCTTCCAGAAGCTGCCGGGGCTCCACCACGTGGACGTCTACGACTACGGCGCCACGCCGCTGTCCACCATCAAGGCCCCGGTGGACGTGATGGTCTCCGGCCCCGATCTCGAGACGCTGGCCGCCATCGGCCGGGACATCCGGACCCGCCTGGAGGCAAGGCTCCGCGGGGCCACCTCCATCGGCCTCTCCTGGCGCCTGGACGCCGAGGAGGCCGCGCTCGAGCTCGATCCGGGCCAGCTCGCCCGATACGGGATCTCCCCGCGGGCGGTGACCGCCCAGCTGGGCGGGGCCGTGGGCGGCCTGCCCGCCTCCGTGCTCCGGGTTCCCAACCAGGACGGCCAGACCATCTGGGTCCAGCTCCCCGCCGGACAGCGCGCCCACCTGCACACCCTGGAGACCTTCCCCATCCGGACACCCCGCGGTACCGTGCCCCTGGCCCAGCTGGGTGTCATCCATACCCAACCCACGGCCCAGATGATCACCCACGAGGGCCTGGAGCGGACCCTGGACGTGATGGCCTTCCGGAAGACCCGGGCCATCTCGCACCTCCAGGAGGACGTGCTCGCCGCCCTGGAGGGCCTGGATCTGCCCCCCGGCTACACCATCTCCCACCAGGGCGAGATCTTCCAGATGAACGAGTCCTTCGCCCGCCTGGGCGGCGCGCTCTCGCTGAGCCTGCTCCTGCTCTTCTTCTCCCTGGTGCCCACCTTCCGCTCCTGGCTGCACCCCGTCACCATCATGTCGGTGATCCCCCTGGGCGTGATCGGCGCCTCGTGGATGCTCCTGATCTCGGGCCGGCACGCCTGCATGCCCGCCATGATGGGGCTCATCCTGCTGGGCGGCATCGTGGTGAACAACTCCATCCTGCTGCTCGACTTCGCCCGCTCGGCCCGGGAGAGGGGGGTCGGCCTGGAGGACGCCCTGGTGGATGCCGTGGGGGTCCGCATGCGGCCCATCCTCATGACCGCCACCTCCACCATCGTGGGCATGATCCCCATCGCCATGGAGTGGTCCGTGGGCCTGGAGCGCCTCTCGCCCCTGGCCGTGGTGGCCGTGGGCGGCCTCCTGGTGGCCACCTTCCTGACCATGGTCTACGTGCCCATCATGTACTCCCTGCTGGAGGACGCGAAGGACGCCATGCAGCGGAGGCTCGCACGGATCGGGACCGGGAACACGGGGGAGGTCTGAAGACCGGGTGACGGGAATGACGGCGGCCGGAGGCGGCAACGGCGGCGGCCGGGAGCGCTCCGCCGATCCACACGGTCGTGCGTCCACCGCGGCCCCTCCGTTGCCGCCGCCGCCGCCCTCCGCTACCATCGAGCGGATGCAATTCTCCGGAACGACCGGCGTCGCGGAGCGAGCCCCCCATGCCTGACCGGCTGCGGCCGACGTCCTTCGTGGTTCTGGCCCGTTGGATCCTGGGGGGGCTGGAACGCGGGGAGGTGCTGGAACTCCCGCGGGAGCTCTGGTTCGAGCCCCGGGGGGACGAGCCCTACCGGGTGGCCCGGGGCTGGACGGGAACACCGCTGGCCACGCCCTTCGGGGTGGCTGCGGGGCCGCACACCCAGCTGGCGGCGGGGATCGTGGCCTCCTGGCTCGCGGGCGCCCGGGTCCTGGAGCTCAAGACGGTGCAGCGCCGTGCGGTGGAGGTGGTGCGGCCCTGCATCCGCATCCGCGACGAGGGACTCAACGTGGAGTGGTCCCAGGAGCTGGACCCCCGGGCCTCCTTCGCGCAGTACCTCGACGCCTGGGTGCTGATCCACGGGCTCCACCGGCTGCTGGGCTGGCCCGGCGGGGGTCCGGAGACCCTCTTCGACATCAGCGTGGGTTACGACATGGAGGGCCTGCTCTCGCCGGAGATGCAGGGTTACCTGGCCCTGGTGGCCGACGCCGGGGAGCTGCTGGAGGAGCGCCTCGACGCGCTGGCCCGCCTGGAGCCCTCGCTGGCGGGGCTCGCGGTGCCCTCCCGCCTGGCGGCGAGCGCCACCATCTCCACCCTCCACGGCTGCCCTCCGGAGGAGATCGGGGCAATGGCGCGGCACCTCATGGAGGAGCACGGCCTCGCCGTCCGGGTGAAGCTCAACCCCACGCTCCTGGGGGCCGACACTATCCGGGAGCTGCTGCACGGCTCCCTGGGGTGGCGTGAGCTGGTTCCGGACGAGGCGGCCTTCGCCCACGACCTGGGGCTCGGGCAGGCTGTGGAGCTGGTGGGCGGGATGGGGGCCGTGGCCGCGCGTTGCGGGACACGCTTCGGCGTGAAGCTCTCCAACACCCTGCCCCTGGTGCACGACGGCTCGGTCTTTCCGGAGTCGGAGCGGACCATGTACCTCTCGGGCCGCCCGCTTCACGCGCTCACCGTGCAGACGGCGCTGAAGCTCGTGGAGGCGGTGGGAGCCCCCCTGGACGTCTCCTTCTGCGGCGGGGCCGACGCCTTCAACGTGGCGGAGCTCGTGGCGGCCGGGCTCGATCCTGTCACCGTCTGCTCGGACCTGCTCCGGCCCGGGGGCGTGGCCCGGCTGGGCCAGTACGCCATGGAGCTCCAGCGGGCCATGGAGACCGCCGGCGCGGCGGACCCGGGTTCCTTCGCCCTGGCCCGTGCCCGGGAGCGGGGCTTTCGCGGCGACGACCCCACCCTGGCGGCCCGCCACAACCTGGAGCGCTACGCGGCCGGTGTGCTCGGGGACCCTCGCTACCGTCGCGGCGCCGGACCGCCGCCGCCCGGCCTGAAGGGGCACCGGCCCCTGGGCATCCTGGACTGCATCCACGCCCCCTGCGTGGAGGACTGCGGCATCGGCCAGGAGGTGCCGGAGTACATGCGCCGGGTGGCGGCGGGCGACAGGGAGGGCGCCGCGGCGGTGATCCGCCGCGACAACGCCCTGCCGGTCTCCCTGGGCCGCGCCTGCCACCACCCCTGCGAGACCCGGTGCACCCGGGAGGCCTACGAGGCGCCCCTGGCCATCCGGGAGATCAAGCGCTTCGCCATGGAGGCGGCCCCCGAGCCCCCCGGCCCCGCGCCGCTCCTGCCGGTGAACCCCGTGGCCGTGGTGGGTGCCGGACCCTGCGGGCTGGCGGCCGCTCTCGACCTCAGGCGGTCCGGAGTGCCCGTCACCGTGCTGGAGGCCCGGCCCGAGGCCGCGGGCATGCTCACGGACACCATCCCCGCCTATCGCGCCCCGGACCCCGCCGTGGCCCGGGACCTCGCGGCCCTGGCCGCCGAGGGCGTTGAGATCCGCCGGGGTGTGCGCTTCGGCAGGGACACGGACCTGGACGGGCTTCGAGCCGAGGGCTTCGGGCCCGTGGTGCTGGCCGCGGGCGCCCAGAGGGGCCGGCGGATGGGCATCCCCGGGGAGGAGCTGGAGGGTGTGCTGGACGGCCTGGAGCTGCTCCGGCGGGCCCGCCGCGGCCTGGAGCTCCCACCGGCCTCCCGGGCCGTGGTGGTGGGCGGCGGCGACGTGGCCGTGGACTGCGCCCGCACACTCCGCCGCCTGCTGGAAGCGGGCCGCGTGGAGATCCTCTACCGTCGCCGGGTGCAGGACATGCCGGCCCAGGCCGAGGAGATCCGGGCCCTGGAGGAGGAGGGGATCCCCATCCGCGAGCTGCTGGTGCCGGTGGCGGCCACGGGGAGGGACGGGCGCCTGGAGAGGGTGCGCTGCGAGCGCCTGCGGCCCGGCGCGCCCGGCCCCGACGGCCGGCCCCGGCCGGAGCCCACGGGGGAGACCGTGGAGCTCCCGGTGGATCTCATGGTGGTGGCCATCGGCCAGGAGCCGGACCCGGCGGTGCTGGCCATCCCGGGCCTCGAGCGGACGCCCTCGGGCTGGGTGGCGGCCGACCCGGAGACCGGGCGCACCGGCGTGCCGGGGCTCTGGGCCGGCGGTGACGTGGTGCGGGGGCCCTCCTCGCTGGTGGCGGCCGCGGGTGATGGCCGGCGGATCGCCGCCGATATCCTCCGGGAGCTGGGCCTCGCCCAGCCTGGGGCGGCCACGCCGCCGGACGGCCGGGGACGGTACCGGGAGCTCCTGGCCCGCCGGGCCCGGCGGTTGCCCCGGGTGGAGCTGCCCGAGCTGCCCCCGGAGCGGCGGCGGGGCTTCGCCGAGGTGGCGTTGCCCCTGGACGAAGAGGCGGCCTGGCGGGAGGCCGCGCGCTGCCTGGAGTGCGACCTGCTCTGCTCCACCTGCGTCACCGTCTGCCCCAACCGGGCCTTCCTGACGCTCGAGCTGGACCCCTTCGCGGTGCGCTGGGGCCTGCCGGGGAAGGAGCCCGTGAAGCTCGCCGTGACCCAGCCCTTCCAGACGGTGGTGCTCAACGACCTGTGCAACGCCTGCGGCAACTGCACCGAGTTCTGCCCCACGGCGGGGCAGCCCCACGAGGACAAGCCGCGGCTCCTGCTGGAGCGGGAGGTCTTCGCGGCGTTCCCCCACAACGCGGTGCTGCTGGAGGAGGGCGCCCTCCGCCTGAAGTGGCGGGGCGGGGAGCACCGCCTGGAGTGGGGCGACCCGGCCCGCCACACGGGTCCCGGCCTCACCGCCACGCTGGACCCCGCCACCGGGGAGCTCCTGGAGACCCGGGCCACCGGGACCCCGGTGGACTGGGAACCCTGCCTCCTCCTGCTCGCGCTGGCCCGTGGACTCGCCCGCAGACCCGAGCTCTGGAGCGGGTGAGGAGGTCGTCCGCCCACCCGGGAGGAGCGGGGGCGCAGGGGTGGGTTCACGTTCGGGGCGGGTCGAGATCGGAGACACGATCACGGTCACAGCCAGGGGCAGGGTCGGGGTCATGGACACAGACACGAATGTACACCCTCGCCGTCTTCGAATTCATCGAGGGCTGGTACAACCCCTCCCGCCTCCACTCCGCCCTCTGCTACCAGTCCCCCAACCAGTACGAAAGGAGAAACCTCCATCATCACATCCAACGTCTCGATCCGTGATGGTTCTTCCGTCCCACCACCACGCCCCGCAGCGCCCGCTCCGCCTCACGATCCGGTGCCTCACCGTGCATCCCCCGACGCTGCACCACAACCCCTCCCTCCACGACCCGGGACAGGGCGAGGGCGTACCCCGGACCCGGACTCCGACACGGCCGGGGACCCTTCTCCCGGTTCCGGTGGCCGGGAGGGTGGCGGGATGCGCGGATTGTGATGGGGATCACAACCGGTGTTCTCCGGGCTTGACAGGGAGTGGTGTGGGTGATGTGGTCAGGAGGTGGACACCCGTTCGAGAAGAATCCTGGGGGTGCGCATGGCGTTGTGTGGAAACGATACGCAGTACCGTGAGTACGGGGCACGCAGGGGGGCCGCCGTGCAGGTGTTCGTGGTGGCCTCCCTGGTCCTGGCGCTGGTTCCGGTTGGCGACGCTGCAAGTGAGGAGGGGGGGGGGGAGTTAGCCCACTCAGGGTCGTTCAGGGGCTCCGGCTGGTGCCGCCATGGGGTGTCGGTGGCGAGGCGGCTGTTCGACGGGCACGGGGTCCGCGACCGGGAACGGCCGGGTCTCCCGTGAAGGCACCCGCGCACGATCCCCGGCGTTTCGTGCCGGCGCCGCCGGGAGGAGTTGGCACTCCAAGGGCGCTGGCACCGTGGATGAGCGATCCGACGGTGATCACCTCGGTGGACAAGCAGCCGGTGAACGACTCCGGCGGCGATATTGTGGCCTGGAATGTGACCGTGAACTGGACGGGTGGGGCAGCGCCGTACACGGCGGTGCAGTCCACGAGTCCGGGGTTCGAGCAGGGCGTGACGACCATCGGCAAGGAGCTTGCCGGTCCGAGCTTTCAGAGGGAGATCGCGAAGGATGCGGTGGTGGGTGGGTTGTTCTTCAGTGTCACGGCGGGAGCGGTGGTGAGTCCCTCGGTGCAGGGGATGGGTTACGATCCCGAGCCGGCGCCCGGAGCGCCGGTTCTTCCACCGGTGGCGTTGTGGTGGGGCGCCGACGTGGAGGTCACGGCTGCCAACCTGGATCCGATTCCGCCGGCGAACCTGACCTTCCTGCACCGCGCCGCCGTGAGGGCGGGGTCGGTGACGGTACCGGAGGGATCGGCCTACGCCAGCGCGGCGACGTTCACCATCCCCGCCGACGCGCGGAGCAGCATGCCGGCCGTTGTCGGTGCCCACGGGAGGATCAGCCCGGAAGGGAATGCCATCTTTCTCTCTCCGCCACCATCGGATGTGCCGCAGCTGAGCAACATTCGAGGGGTGGTATGGGGCCGGGAGGCCGGGAACGGGCACGTTTTCGTGGCGGCCGACAACGTGGTGGCCGAGGTGGATCTCTTCAGGACATCACCCACCAGTACGGTGCGGGTCTCGAGCCTGGCGAAGCCGCTGATCTCGCAGGTCAGCGACACGGGGAAGGTGGTGATGGTGGACGGTGTGGCGGGTGTGGGGGAGATCCTGGTGATGGACGCCAGCGGAGGGAGCGCGTCACACTTCGCCATGACCACCGACACGGACTTCACGCGGTCCATCACGCCGGTGGGCATCGCCCTGAGCCCGGACGGGAAGGTGGCCTACGTGGCGGATGCCGGGGCAAACTGCGTGGTGCGGATCCCGGAGGGGGCCGGCGATGGTGATCCTCCGATCGTGGATCACTGGGGCGGCAAGAGCAACTTCGACTTCCCGGTGCCGGTCGGGATGGATGTCAACGTGGGAGGCTCGGTGTTCGTGGCGGACAACAACGGTGGCGGCTGGCAGTGGGAGCTGGTGGATGCGACGCACAGCTCCCAGGGGAAGCCGATCGGGGTGGACATTCGCATGCTTGCCGTGGACCGAGAGATCAGCACGGTGAGCACGGTGCACTTTCTGTATTCGAAGGCGCCGGCGGCGGAGGCGTTCAACCTGAACGAGATCGACCTGTATCCCGGTTCCGATCCGGAGCCACCGGCGTACCACGGGTCCATCGTGTACGGTTTGTCGTCGGGATACCTTCTGCTGGCGGCGGAGGACGACACCGGGCAGCCCTACCCCGTGACGCCGCGGACGCCCCAGCGGGTGATCATCTCCAGGGGGGACACGCTGCTGCCGTACACCTCCGGCTGGCAGGAGGAGGACCGGATCATCAGGTTCGAGATCACGGCATGGCCGGGTCTCGAGTTTCGGCTCCGGGTGATCGATCCTCCGGACACGGCGGCCTATGCGCCGGAGGGCGGGTGGGACAAGGGGCGGCCCAAGAAGCTGCCGTACGAGGGCAACGACAATGCGGAGGATCTGGCCACCGCGGAGGTGGGGCTTGCGTTGGATCCTGCGGGGCCATGGTCGAAGGAGCTGGACGTCACCCCTCTGGGCGGCAGGACGGTGACCGTGTACCTGAAGGTGACGGGTCGCAACGCGGGGGACAACTACCAGATCGAGGTGACCAGGTGCGGGCCGGGAGGCTGTG
>Ga0256835_1000108_pt1 | contig 65616 bp, 71 predicted proteins | sample PIR30metaG_FD_185972 | JGI IMG/M metagenome (GOLD analysis project Ga0256835, IMG submission 185972) | Hydrothermal vent microbial communities from East Pacific Rise, Pacific Ocean - PIR-30 | ecosystem: Environmental > Aquatic > Marine > Hydrothermal vents | place: Pacific Ocean: East Pacific...
TTATACCTATGCTTACCCTCTCCCTACCAGACATAACCTTCAGAACGGCGCTCTCGGGATCGGTAACTAGGTGACCGAGCCCCTTTACCCTTCCCTCCAGCGTTTCGATCCCCCGGCGAATGCGAGGGGGATAAAGAATAACTTAGCTCTGGCCTGCCGATGTCGTCAGGAATAACTTAGCAATGTTTATTAACTAAGCTATGTTAAACTTTGTGACGAAGGTGCCCTCCAATGCAGGAAGATACGGTCTACGAACTGGTGGATGTCCGGAAGAGGTACGGAACTAGGAGGAACTACGTGGAGGCGCTTAGAGGGATCTCCCTAGTGATTCGAAAGGGAGAGTTCGTTGCCATCATGGGCCCGTCAGGCAGCGGTAAGACGACCCTACTGAGCATACTGGGCCTGCTCACGAAACCCACCTCAGGAACCGTGAGGATATTCGGCAAGGATGTGATGAAGCTCACGGATAAGCAGGCCACTCTCCTGAGGAGGAAGACGATAGGCTTCATATTCCAGACGTTCAATCTGGTCCCATGGCTCACCGCCTACGAGAACGTTGAACTGGCTTTGGCCATAGGGGAGTACAGCGGTAACCGTCGGAGAAAGATAATGGAACTTCTCTCCGCTGTAGGCCTAGAGCATAGGGCCAATCACAGGCCAACTGAGCTTTCTGGTGGAGAACAACAGAGGGTGGCTATAGCAAGGGCGTTGGCGAACGATCCTATAGTCATACTAGCTGACGAACCCACCGGCAACTTGGACACGACCTCCGGATTGCAGGTGATGGGTATACTGAGGTCCCTAGTTGAGGAGGGCCGGACGGTCGTGATGGTCACTCACGACCAGAAGATGGCCGAAATGGCCGATCGTATCGTGAAGATAAGGGATGGTAAAATATTGGGAGAGGTGATACCGGATGTCAAGGCGTAGTATGGAAGGAATTCTTCTCATCCTCCTTCTGATCCCCCTGATGCCCCTCTCAGCCATTAAGGGCCATGTGACCTTGGTGGATTACGGATGGGGAACCCAGCAGGAGGCACTAATAGTCCACTCGGGAGATGGCGTGGTTCCTCTGACCGCAATATTCCAGGTCTCTGTAGAGGAAAATCACACTCTAAGACCCTTAGAGGCCGTGCTGAAGATACCCTCGCCGCTCAGGAACCCAAATGGAGGCAGCGTTGAGAAGTTAATACCTGGGATACAGCTGGGCAAGGACAGGTTCGAGGACGGGGAGGGATTCGCACTCACCTTTAGCGTGGAGATCCCGACGAAGACCCCTCCTGGATGGTACGACTTCGAGGTGAACCTGAGCTACGAAGTACTAGATGAGGACGGAGATGTGGTGAAAAGCGGTGCTAACCAATTCACCTTCACCCTAGAAGTGAAGGGAAGATCCTCGATCGACTTCACCCTCAGCGGAAAGGTGGTCAAAGGGGAAGCCTCCACGCTTTATCTCATCCTGAGGAATGTCGGGAAGGAAGACGCTCACATAACCTCAATACAGATCAGCGCCTCCCTGATCAGGATACTGAACCCCTCCATAAGCGGGGGCGCCCTACTGACTCCCGGGGCCTCGGTCAGGTATGACATAGGGGCCTACGCAGATGAGAATCTGGATCAGGATACGGACAAGGTGGCGGTCCTAGTGCACTACACCAGCGGAGGGAAGGACTACAGCGTATCCAAGGTCTTCACCGTTCAGCTGGTTGAAAAGAACGAGGAAGAGGAGGAGGCATCCCCCAGCCTGATAGTGCTCTCCGATAAGCACATGCTCTACGCGGGCATACCCAACGAGGTCAACCTGATCGTGAAGAACGTGGGGGATGAGACGGCCAGAAAGGTGAAGCTCCAACTCTCATCCCAGACGATCACGGTACTGGGCCCCACCCTCTTCGATCTAGGGGACATGATCCCTGGCGACTCCAGAAGCATAAAACTGAGCCTCCTACCATCGGAGGACAGTAAATCCTACAGGCTGAGCCTCTCGTTCACCTACACGGAGAAGGAAGATAGTGAAGATGTGACCAAACAGCTCAACACTGAGGTCGGGTTCGGGAGGATAGAGGAAGCTAGGGTAGTCATCTCCTCGTTGGAGGCCAGCTACAGCAAGGGCAAGCTGAGGATCAGGGGTAACTTGGCGAACGTCGGTAATAGGCAGGCCGATAACATCAACGTGACCATAGAATCGGGGGTCTGCGTAGGTACATCCACCTATCTGGGGGAGCTGGATGAGGGAGAGAGCACGGGCTTCGCCCTATCGTGCCAAGTCTCTGAGGATAAGCTTCCACCCAAGATAGGAGTAGTTGTAAAGTACCTGGCTTCTCCAGAGAACTGGAAGGAGGCTAGGAGGGAGGTCTCGGTCGAGGGACCCCAAGTAACCGAGCAGCCATCTAAGACGACGGTTACCATGACGGATCCCCGTTACGCGGTGGTCTGGGCTGTGGCCGGCTTGGTGATAGGGCTGATCGTGGGCAAAGTCATATTCGGCAGGAGGTCCGAGGAGGTTGAAGTCCCGTGACATAGTGAAGTTCTCATACAAGGCTATGATGAGCAGGAGGAAGAGGGCAGCGCTCACCCTGCTAGGGATATTCTTGGGGGTCCTGACCCTGACGGCAGTGATATCGTTCGCCACCGGGTACGGCTTGGCCCTCAAGGACATATTCAAGGGCAGCAGCATGAGGCTGATCTATCTCTCTGCTCGGGAGAAGATGTTCGATGACTTGGATGTCAGCAAGATAGAGGGAATGGAGGGAGTGGAGGCCGTGATGCCTCTGATAAGGATCCCAATGAACCTCACCATCTTCGGGAAGAGCAAGACCTACGTGGTCATGGGAGTCGATATGAACTACATCGAGGATGTCTTCCCCGACATAGAACTCCTGTATGGGGATTGGCCTCCCAATCCGAAGGAGGAGGCCGTGGTGTTGGGATACAAGCTGGTAAACGAGCTGCCCCCGGACGAGATCGAGGGTTTGATAGGACTCAATGTGAAGGTATCATACGACGACATCCTCACGACTAGGCCGAGGATCTATGGGATCGTTGCGCCTTACGGAACCTCCATAATAGCTGATGTCGACAGATCCATATTGGCACCTATAGATTACGCCATGAAGCTCTACGTCAAGCTGACTGGCCAGAGGAGCTACACGATACTGGCAATAATAGCTGAGGATGTGGATAGCGTGGACAAGGTGGTAGACCAGCTCAGCGAGGAGTATGGGGACACTGCCTTCCCTATAGCCATGAAGGACATTCAGAAGCAGCTTGATACAGTGGTTAACATGTCTTTACTGGTCTTGGGGGCGATAGCCGCCATGACCATAGTGGTCGCGTCGATAGGAATAATGAACGCAATGTACACCGCGGTTACCGAGCGTACTAGGATAATAGGAGTGATGAGGGCAATGGGCGCCTCTCAGAGGGACATAGCCATATCCTTCCTCTTCGAAGGAATTCTGATGAGCAGCATAGCCATAATATCGGGTATGCTGCTCGGATATGGGGCCTCCCTGCTCTTAGCGACCATAATGGGTCCAGGGGAGATGAGCGGACCGCATGCCACCTCCTTCGTAATAACGCCCACCCTACTACCCGAGCATGCCATGGCCATAGCTGGCGTAACCCTCTTCATCACGATATTGGGCGCCCTTCCACCCGCCCTGCAGGCGGCGAGGCTGGAACCGGCCAAGGCGCTCAGGTTCGAGTGATCTCTCCGATCCTAACTCACCATTTTCTTATTTATGGATTCGGCCCAGAAGTATATCCTCTCAGCCAGATCCAAGATCGCATCCAAGAATCTGTCATCCACTCTCATTGCACCGAGCTTATCTGATGTGATGAGGCCATACCTGAACTCGAACTCCTCTAATTCCGGCTCCCCCACTGAAGGCCTGTACGCGTGGGGGGTCGTGAGGTAGAGCCTCAGAACGTTCTCATGATCGGCTTCTATTCCCAACCTGCTGAGCCCTGCCCTGAACGAGTGTATCATCGACTCCCTGATGAGCGTGAGATATCTCTTCACCTCGGAGCGCTCCCTTCTGGCCTCCTCCAGCAGCTCCTTTGCCCTGTCAAGATCGCTCAACCGGATCACCTCGGGTGGCGGGCCCGGCGGGATTCGAACCCGCGACCCCCCGGTTAAAAGCCGGGTGCTCTTCCATGCTGAGCTACGGGCCCGGATGGATTGTAAGGTCTCCTCTAGATAAATCTTATCCCGCCCAACCCGGCTCACACCCACAGGAGGAGGGCCACAATTTGGGGAAGCATCGCCAATGCCAGCAAAGGCTTGGCCAGTCTGCTTGATCCCATCAGAGATGAGAGCATCGCCATGAGTTCTCTTCCCATGAACACAGTCTCCACCCTTCCCCTGTAGCACTTGGCCTCTGCCTCGGTCATGGAGTCCATTGACTCCTTAACTAAGTTGATGAGGTATAATGCCTTCTTCCTCAAGCATTCTTCGCTACTGCACTCACTGCCGACCGGATTATACCTTCGCTTGGTGGAGATCGTTTCATGTGTGTCGGTGGTAGTTACTATCACCTTGACCCCTCGGGGGGCGAGGTTATCTATTAGATCTCGGAGCTCAGGGACCATGTTATTTCCATCTATCATCATATAGACAGTGGTGATGCCTCCTACCCTCAAACTGAGCACTCCGACTCCCCCACGCCCAACGGAGGACCATCTCGGGTCATCCCATCGGTATCCCACTAACGCGCCTTTCCGACACTCCATTTGGAGAGCAGATCTCCCCGCCTCTAAGAGGATCTCAACCAGTTTCTGACCCAGTTCCGAGTCTATGAAGGCCATTTCATACCAATCACTCCTCAGAGAGTCGTGCCTATCTACAACCGACACGTTAATCCCCAGCTCTCTAGCTAAGATCTCCTCAATCTCGTGAGGGATGTCTTCGAAACTCTCTAGGGGCCTGCCTGAGACGGTGAAGAGCAGAGTGTCACCGAATCTCTGAGCACTGACCTCAAACTTATCATTTGAGGCGAATACAGGTTCCCCAATGCAGCAGGGAAATACCCTATCGAGGGATATCAATATCTCATCCAGTAACCTGTCCGCTAACTTCGATGAGGCCAAGTTCCTCTCATGGGAACATGCTCTCCTTAAAAAAATGGGATTGAATCCCAGATCCCTGAGACGGGATACGACTTTCCTTGGGAGATCATGGCTTCCCATTCTGAACGGGCCCGGATGTACATCAACAGCCGTTATCACAGACTTACCTAGTTTTATGACGTCAAAGCTGGCAAAGCCCTTCACGCCCCTCTCCACTAACTTTTCCTCCAGAGAGACCCCGGAATCCCCCAACACGATATCCGCTAGAGCCCTGACACCATCGAATCCCTTGAGCCCTATAACTGGCTCGGTTACAGAACCCACAACACTCCCCACGAGGCGGGCCGAGACCATCGATATGATAAGGATTGAGAGAAGTTGAATCGATGGCCCGTTGACAGCAATCGCCTCCCCTGTTAAGATAAACGGCAACACCTTAGACTTAGTAGATTTCCCCATAGACCAAGATATGAGCGATGCGAGGAGAATGGAGGTGTAGGAGAGCGAGTAGAAGGGAATGCCCAGTCCCTCGAGAGGAACCCCGAAAGCCAGTGGTGCTGTAATGAAAAAGGATGTCCACAGGGATCTCCTCAGGTCAAAGTACTCGGCACTCCTCCAGATCGAGAACAGGGATGTTACTGAGAAGAGAGCAGATGTGAACAGATATCTCAAGGAGGATGGATATGCTCCTAGTACATGAAGTCCACCCCACGGAAACGTAACGGCAATAATGTTGAACAATAATGCCGTGTATATCCCCGGAAGGGTGAAAAGATCCTTACTCCTCTCGGTGGCAACATCCAGTGCCACATTATACCGCACTTCTATAACACCATCCCTTCATATTGCAAAAATCTTTTTATTTACGTGAGTGTAGATGTTAGCAAGGAGTCGGGGACCGACTCCCCATCCCCTTGGACGGCGCTGTGGGGGTGTTATCTCATGCCTAGGGTAAAGGGAATAACCGCGAAGGAGATAGAAATACTGAGGAAGCTGGTGGAGAATGGGAGGATAACCTATACCCAGATAGCCAGAGAGCTTGGAATGAGCCCTGCCGGTGTTATGAAGAAGGTCAGGAAGCTCGAGGAACTTGGTATAATAAAGGGGTACACCGCTCTCGTTGACCACGCTAAACTCGGTAAGGGGAACAAGTATATAATCCTGTTAGAGACGGAGCCGGGCAAGCACACGGATGTAGCTAAAAAGGTGGTAGAACTCTTAGGGAACTCGGTACTTGAAGTACACGAGATAACTGGCCAGTACGACGTTGTGCTCAAGGTCATAGCTGGCAGTCAGTCCGAGCTGAACGATATACTTCGGAAAATTCAGAGCATACCTGGTCTCAGGGACACGAACACATCCCTCGTCCTTGACACTGTCAAGGAGAGGCCCTCTGTGGTTCCTGATGAGATACCTGGGATTACCACGAAGAAGAAGTGATCAGAACACCATCCATTCTCCTCCAAGCGGTTGTGCATCAATCCCCCATTTTTTCAACCATTTAGCGAATTCCTCGCTAAAACCATAGACGGTCAGCACCTTTTCAGGATTGGTGCCCATTACTATACTCACAAGCCCATCGAAATCTGCATGGGCACTTAAGGGAAAATCCTGCCTCCTCCTAGAGAAGAGAGCCCAGCCGGTCACTCTAGCCTTCCCATTGGCCCTAGCCCTGTGGGTGACTAGTACGTGAGGTCCATTAGGAGAGGTCGTGTATTTGAGGCCGAATCTCTCCTTGAGAGGCTCACTAACCTCGGCGACCCTTTCAGAGACCACGACCTCCACATTCGTGTACTTGTTCAGGAGCGCTATAACTTCTTGAGACTTCCCCACTAGATATGCCTCTATGACAGGGGATCTGCCGGAAGACACCTCTTCCGCGACCCATCTAGCTATATTCATCCTCACCCTGTGAGGATCAGGGAACCTGTATCTGGGATGTCCGTAGGTGGACTCGACTATCAGTACATCCGAACTCGGGATCCTAGCAGGGCTCTCCACCGTAAGCCCGCCGAGGGGGTTTACATCCCCTGTATAGAAGATTGTCTTCCTTCCGCAATTTATCAAGAAACCAGCAGACCCGTATATGTGTCCAGCTGGGAAGGCGTACACCTCAAAGGGTCCCAATTCCACACTCTCGTTGAAATGGATGATGTCTATGGTCCCGTTTCCATATCTCCTCCGGATGAGGGCCGCAGTTCCCTCTGTGGCCATGATCCGCCCCGAGGGATTCTTCACATCTCTGGGCACGTGATCAGAGTGGGCGTGGGATATCAGGGAGGGAATACCTCTCACAGTCCTCACCGGGTCTAGGAGCAGCTTTCCTCCACAGTCGAGTTCTATGCCGTTTCTGAACCTTATTCTCATCTCCCGAACCCACCATCACAAATTTATTAGTGTGGTCCGGCTCCCCGAGCGCGGGGGTAGCATGCCCAAGAGTAAGAAGGATAAGAGCTTCATGCCAATGTCCGTCGCCGGTATTCTGACCTTCAGTACAGACGAGGCAGGCGGCTTCAAGGTCCCCAAGTGGTTCCCTGTCCTGCTATCCATCGTGACAGGAGTCGTCATAATAGCTCTTCAGCTCATGTGAGCAGGTAATGCCAATGAGGATATCCGAGGCCCAAGAGCTGATAAGAAAGATATACGGCGAGAGAGACCGTAAAAGAGGCGTTAAGGGAACCGCCCTCCACTTGGGAGAGGAATTAGGGGAGCTCTTCAGATCTCTTAGGACCTTAGATGACGACAACCTCAAGGAAGAGTTCGCTGATGTCCTAGCATGGTTGTTGAGTCTAGCCGATCTTCTCTCCATAGATTTGGAGTCTGCTTTTGTTGAAAGATACGGAAAGGGGTGTCCCAAATGCGGATCGATCCCATGCAGGTGCCCGGAGGTGTGACACGTGTCCATGAAGTTCCTACATGTCAGTCCTGGTGATGCACTAATCTACGCTAGGAAGTTGGCGGATTCCATAATAGGCTCAGGTTTCAAGCCCGACACCATCGTAGCGATACTCAGGGGAGGAGTAGTGATAGCTAGGCTCCTGAGTGACTTCTTGGATGTGAGGGACATAAGGAGCATAAGGGTGGTCCATTACGAGGCCCTCGACATCAGAGAAGGAGCTGAGGTCGTGGAACCCCTTCCCACGAGACTGGACGGTAAGAAAGTCTTACTGGTGGACGACGTGGCTGACACGGGAGACAGTCTCATCGTGGCCAAGAAACACTTGGAGGAGAGGGGAGCCGTCGAGGTTAGAGTAGCCACCATGCACTACAAGCCTTGGAGCAAGTTCAAGCCAGACTACTACTCGGAGGAGACTGACGCCTGGGTCATATACTTCTGGGAATACGCCGAGACCGTCAGGTACTTCTTTATGAAGTACCGAGATAAGGGCCAAGATTACATATACGAGATACTGAAGCAAGCGGGAGTACCTGATGATGTCGTGAGGTGGGTAGTTGAAAATGAAGGGTACATACGATAAGGTCGTGGAGCTGGCCACTAGGAGGGGTTTCTTCTGGCCTTCCTCTAGGGATGTCTATGCCGGGGCCCCCGCAGGCTTCTACGTCTACGGGCCTCTAGGCCTCAGGATGAAGGAGAAGATAGTCTCCCTCTGGAGGAGGGAGGTGGTGTTTCCTGAAGGGGTACACGAGATAGAGACCCCTAACATACTTCCCCTCAAGGTATTCGAGGCTTCGGGCCACTTGGAGCACTTCTTCGACAAGCTGATAGAGTGCAAGAGGTGCCACTCGAGGTTCAGGGTCGACAAGCTGATAGAGGAGTCCCTGGGCATAGAGGAGAACTTGGAGGGACTCTCGGATGAAGAGCTCATGAAGATAATAGTGGAAAACGGGATAAAGTGCCCTAAGTGCGGTTCCAAGGAGTGGACTGGGATAAAGAAGTTCAACTTGATGTTCACCCTCGCGGTGGGTGCTGAGGCCGAGGAGCCCAACGCCGCGCTGAGGCCGGAGACAACTCAGGGGAGCGTGGTGGAGTTCAGGAAGTCCTACATGACCATGAGGGGGAAGCTGCCCTTCATCCTTGGACAGGTTGGGAGAGTCTTTAGGAACGAGATCTCCCCGAGAAGAGCTCTGATAAGGATGAGGGAGTTTCAGCAGCTGGAGATTCACGTGTTCTTCGATCCGGATAATCCCGACGAGGTGTACCGCGAGAAGCTCGAACCCTACATGGACTACAAGATAAGGTTCCTCAGGAGGGAAGACAGGGAGACGGGGAGAATAGTGGAGATGACCGCCAGAGAAGGTCTCGAGACGGGCTACACTATAAACCACCTCATAACCTACTGGCTGGTCCTCTACCAGAAGTTCTTCAACGAGGTGCTGGGCTTTCCGCTAGAGAGGCTCCGATACAGGGAACTCATAGAGGGTGAGAAGGCCCACTACGCTCTAGCTCACTGGGATCTGGAGGTCTATACCGAGGACTTGGGTTGGGTCGAGCTGGTTAACAACGCCTACCGCACGGACTACGATCTATCTGGCCACATGAAGGTCTCAGGGAACGATCTCAGGGTCACCAGCCCGGATGGTAAGAGGAAGTTCCTACCGCACCTCTACGAGCCATCCATAGGTTTGGATAGGGTGCTGTTCCACGAGCTGATGCTCGCCTACAGGGAGGACGGGGAGAGGGTCTGGCTGCAGCTCCCGAGATATCTAGCGCCCATCGAGGTGGCGGTCTTCCCGCTGATGAAGAAGGACGGGATGCCCGAGAAGGCTAAGGAGATCTACAGGATGTTAATATCGGAGGGCTTTATAGCCTTCTATGACGAATCTGGAACTATAGGCAGGAGATACAGGAGGATGGACGAGGTGGGCACCCCAGCCTGCGTTACGGTGGATCACCAGACGATGGAGGACGGGACCGTCACCCTCAGGGATAGGGATACGATGGAACAGGTGAGGGTGAGGATCGAGGAGCTGCCGGCCAAGTTAAGGAGCTTCATATACGAGGGGAAGGACATCAAGGACCTCCTGTGAACAGCCTGCTACAGACCGGACATTTTGGATCCCTCTCCACTTTTACTTCCGTGTATTCCATCGTCCTGAGATCTCCCATCAGCAACTTACCTTTCAGAGAAGGCTCCATGCCAGCCAGGTACTTCACAGCCTCCACGGCCGCTATGGAGGCGACCTGAGCTGGTGTCATTCCCAAGACCGGAACGGGGCCCCTGTCTTGAACGTTCGGGAATATGCACCTCAAGCAGGGGGTCTCCCCGGGCACTATGAACGTTATTGCGAAATAAAAGCCGGAGATAGCGGAGTAGATGAAGGGGATCCTGTGAGAAACGGAATACTCATTTATCAGGTATCTAGTGGCGAAGTTGTCCGTCGCATCGAGTATGAGGTCGACCCCCGAGAGCACATCACCTACGTTCCCCTTGGTGAGAGGTTCGGGGATCCCCTCGACCTCTATCTCCCTATTCCTCCTCTTGATCTCCCTTTCGGCAACTAGAGCCTTAGGTAAACCCACATCATCCTCCCCATACAGGATCTGCCTGTGAAGATTGTTCAAACTGACGAGATCGCCGTCTATTAGCCTTAGATTAACTCCAGCACCTCCCAAATAGAGGGCTAAGGGGGAGCCTATCCCTCCCAGCCCCACGATTGCCACGAGCGAATTACTCAGCTTCCTCTGACCATCCTCCCCTATGAGTGGGATCTGCCTATCGTAGCGTGACATCCCTCAACCACCTCTCATATGCCCCCCATACCTTCTCCACGGGGAGGACCACTATCTCGGGAACCTCATAAGGATGTATCTCAGCCAGATACCCTATCAACCTATCCACCAGTTCATCAGCGGTCTTGATAATCAGGAGGAACTCTTGAGCCCTCTCTATCTTCCCTTCCCACCAGTACGAGCTTTTGACCTGGAAGAAAGAGATGCACGCGGCTAGCTTCTCGCCTAACAGGGAGGATGCCAGTTTCTCCGCATCTTCCTCCCGCTCCACAGTAGTCAGGATTATTTTCAGGCGATCACCCCCCAACTATTTGGACAGGAACTCCTCTATTGAAATGCGCTCGCTTCTCAGGTCTATCTCAACCAGTTCCCACCAAAGGGGGAAAGCCACGTTGTATACCTTGGTATTGCCGACTTTGGCGGTCTTACTCCCGTTGTGAACGTGTCCGTGGACAGCGACGTCTACGAGCCCCTCCTTCATGTACCTCTCGAACCCTCTGTGGCCCAAGTACCTCCAAGCCCTGGGATTCTCGCCCTTCATGGTCTTCGTCGTGGTGGCGTAGTGAGTAAGGAGAACTGTCACATCAACCTTTTCCCTGAGCTCTCTGAGCATCTCTCCTATCACCCGCAATCTCTCGCTGTAGATTTTCTCTATTCCTGGAATGTTCCTCTTCTGCCACGTAGTAGGAAGTTCCAGGCTCCCTCTGGATCCGACTATGCCTACCTTCCGTCCCTCTACCTCCAAAACAATGCTCTCGTCATCGAGAAACGTTACCTCGGGGTTCTCCTCCCTTATAGCGTCCTTAACGCTGTCGTACTCGTCATTCCCGAAGACGGCCACCATCCTGACGTCTCCTAGGCCCTCCAAGACATCCACTACCCTTCGATACTGCTTGTAGTTCCCTCTATCTACCATGTCTCCCGCTATCAGGATGAGATACTCCCCTTTCTGCCTCTTACTCACGGCATTCTCCAGATCCTTCAGCCATACGGGCGCGTGTACATCGGATACTGCCAGCACTTTCATTTTCAACCTAGTGCAGGATATCCATCATCCAATTAAACTACTACGTTGTTTGGAATTCACATGAGAAAAGGCAGGGTCAGGTCCATCTTGGAGTCGATGGTGTGGGATCCTAGGGTGAAGCCAGAAGAGTTCAGAATAGTATTCGTGAGCAGAGGGTCCCCAAACGACCTAGAAGAGGTGAGAGGAGACGAGGTTGAAGTGAGGGGCGACAGAGTGATACTGAAGGACGGGAGGGAGATACCTCACCATAGGATAGTTGCTATCTGGAGGGGAAGGGAGCTCCTGTACCTCAAGAAAGACGTATGAAAATCTTAAACATTTTTTATGTGATGCCGGGGAATTGAACGAGGGGTGGGCATGTCCACCAAGGCAATCTCCCTCGCGATAGCGCTCATAGCTTTAGTAGGGATCCTCCTGAGCTTCTATACGGAGTTCGTTCAGGGTATCAGACCGTGCCTCTCCTGCTACACCCTTAGATTCAGCTACATTGCGATATTTCTGCTATCACTGGCTTATCTCAAGTTCAAAAAGGCGTCCTACTTGATTCTAGCCATATCCCTGCTCATTATCGGTGTTTCCAGCTGGGGGATACTCGGTTTCTTGGGATACCAGAGTAATCCGTGCATAGAGGCATGCACCTTATCTATCGAGCTCAGCGTGAGCTACAGGCTGTTCTCCCTGGCTCTGCTAGGAGGCATCGTTGAGTTAGTCCTAACACTGCTACTATTCAGGTACGGCAGTTGATGATCGTTTCCAGTATCTAATCCTAACGTATCTCAAATATCGTTTCTATAGGATGGCGAAACAATCCTGCTTATACATATATTATGGCCGCTATCACCTAAAACGTTTAACTAATCTACCGGTCCTCCCCGAAACTTATATATAGTGTATTCAAGCTTAGCAGCGCGGTGTCGGCATTGGTGGAGATAACATGTCCATCATGCGGCTATGAGTTCTACTTGGACGAGGAGGACTACGAGGGAGAAATACAGTGCCCCAACTGCGGAGCCCTCCTCGAAGTCAAGATAGAGAAGGGAGAGGTCAAGGAGGTTATACCTCTGGAGGAAGGGATAGAAGAGGAGGAGTGGCTCGAAGACGAGGACTTCTGGGAGGAAGAAGAGGAAGAAGAGATCTTCTGGGAGGAAGAAGAGGAAGAGTTCTGACCGAACCCGATAAACGTTTTTCCTTACATAAATCCCTCAAAAATGGGAAAGGGGGGGACTCAGTAACCTGCTCTCTTCAGCAGAGTTTCCCACTGTCTGTCTACCCATTCCTGGAACTTCTCTATCATCCACTTGTTCTCAGGCTTGAACATATGCCTGAACCTTCCTTGAAGCTTCAGATACTCCTCAACGGGCTTCTTCCTGTCGGGATTCTTTGCTATGGATACGCTCGGACCGGTGAGCCTGTACTCCCCATCTACGACCTCGTAGAGCGGGAAGACACATGTCTCGACGGCCAGCTTCATTATCTTCACTGTGTCCTCCGGAGCGCTTCCCCATCCGAGCGGGCATGTGGAGAAGGCGTGAATGAACACCGGACCCTCCGTCTCGAAGCCCCTCCTGAACTTGACGAGCGCGTCGTTCCAGTAAGCGGGAGAAACTGTAGCTGCATAGGGTATCCCGTGAGCCACCATTATGTCCATTATCGGCTTCTTGAAGAGAGGCTTGCCCTTGATCACCTTGCCTACAGGAGTGGTGGTGGTCCTCGCTCCAAAGGGCGTCCCACCCGATCTCTGTATACCGGTGTTCATGTAGGCCTCGTTATCGTACAGCACGTACATGATCTTGTGCCTCCTCTCGAAAGCTCCTGATATCGCCTGCAGCCCTATGTCGTAGGTCCCTCCATCCCCGCCCAGCACTATCACGTCGTAATCCAGTTCTATATCGGGATCTCCCTCGAACCTGTTCACCCTAGCTAGCTTCTTCCTAGCGGCTTCCACTCCGGATCCGACGGCAGCAGCGTTCTCAAAGGCATTGTGGGCCCAAGGGACATTCCAAGAGGTGTACGGGAATATGGTCGTCGCAACCTCAACGCATCCTGTGGCATTTATCCAGACTAGTGGCTTTCTAGCGGCCATGGCTATCTGCCTTATTATTATCCCCGCGCCACAGCCGGCGCACAACCTGTGACCGGACTCCACAGGCCTCTTCTGACCCTCTATCCTTGCCAGTTCCTTGATATCTGGCCTCCACACAGCCTTAGCTACCATCACTCCCTCACCCCCAGATACTTGATAACAGGCTTCTCTGGTTCCTCTTTGGCCTCAAGAAGCTCGTCGAACGCCTTCTTTATCAGCTTGGGCGGTAATTCTCTTCCTCCAAGCCCGTATATGTAGTTGTATACGGTGGGCTTCGAGGAGGAGCTGTAGAGAGCAGATCTCACCTCCATGAACACGGGACCACCCTCGGCCCCGAAGCTCAACGATCTATCGAGAATGCCGACAGTGCTGACCTTCGACAGCTCCTTCCTGATCATATCAGCTGGGAACGGCCTGAATACCCTCAACCTTATGGCACCCACCCTCTTGCCCTCACTCCTCAACTCGTCCACTACCTTCCTCACCACGCTCATGGTCGAGGAGAGGCCCAGCAGCACGACATCCGCGTCTTCCGTCTTGTAGGGGATCATATGGACGGGCTCGTAAGATCTTCCGCTTATCTCGGCGAACTCCCTGTGTACCTTCTCAATGATGGGGACGGAAGCCTTCATGGCCTCATTCTGCTGGACCTTGTGCTCGAAGTAGTAGTCGAACAGGTCCAGCGGCCCGAACGATATCGGGTACTTCGGGTTCAGCATAAGCGGTATCTCCTTCTCCCCGTAGATGTGGGGTAACTTGATCCTCGGGATCTTCCTGACCCCGACGAAGTTCGAGACGACCTCGTCGGGAAGGACGGAGACGTTTTGCAGCGTGTGGGATATGGTGAATCCGTCTAAGGTCACCATGACAGGCAGCATCGCCTCCTCGGCTATCCTGAAGGCCATTATGGTGTTGTCGTAGGCCTCCTGCGCGTCTTCGCTGTAGATCTGAATCCAGCCGGAGTCCCTGGCTCCCATTGAGTCGCTGTGGTCGTTATGAATGTTTATCGGCGCGCTCAAAGCCCTGTTGACGACGGCCATGACAACCGGAGTCCTAGTGGAGGCGGTTATGTACAAGATCTCCCACATCAGGGCTAGGCCGTTTGCGGCGGTAGCAGTAAACGCCCTCGCCCCAGCGAGAGCTGCCCCCCAGCTCGCACTCAGGGCGCTGTGCTCACTCTCTACCTTTATGAACTCCATGTCCACCTCTCCGTTGTGGACGAACTCCGATATCCTCTCTACAATTATCGTCTGTGGAGTTATCGGATAAGCAGCCACTACGTCCACATTGCTCTGCTTGACGGCCCAAGCGACGGCCTCATCCCCGTTAAGGGCCATCATGGTTTGACCAACTGACTTCTGAACCGCCATCAAAATTCACCTCCTCTCATATCCTAACCATCTCAATTGCCTTGGTGGGACACTCCACCGCGCATATTCCACAGCCCTTGCAGTGATCCAAGTCAGGGACGGGGACGCCCTCTCCATCCCACCTGTACACGCTATCAGGGCAATACATCCAACACAGCCCGCACTTCACGCATTTGCTCTCATCGATCTTGGGCTGGAATACCGCCCACTCTCCAGTGGGATACTCCTTCGCACTCAGGAATGGAACGGCCGCCATAGGGAGATCCTTCCATCCAACCATAGGTGTGCTCATACGCTCACCACCTCCTTGGCCGGATCCGACCTGGCCTCTCTCATCGCCCTCTTAAGGGCGTTGATGTTCTTCTCTCCGACTGTGCCTGGCCATCTCCACAATATGCCTTGCTCCACATACTCCACAGGTAGCAAGTTCGTTGCAGCAAGCAGAACTCCCAACATTGTCGTATTGGGGGAGGCCCTGCCTACCTCTTCTAAAGCGATGGTCGTGGCGTCAACGGACCACACATGAACCTCCTCTGGTAGGCCTAGCTCCTTTCTCAACTCTGAAGGGGGCTTTTCACTGTTAGCTAGGAAGTAACCGCCCTTCTTTAGACCACTCAGAAGCGAAGTCATGTACCTGGGCTTTAGCAGGCTGGGATCTATCACTATGACTATATCCGGTTCGTAGATGGGCCCCCTATCCACTATAGGCTTATCGTCGATCCTGTTGAACGCGGTCACCGGACCGCCTATTCTCTCAGGACCGAATTGCGGGAAGGACTGCGCGTATTTGCCTGCTTTAATGGCCGAGTAGGCGAGTACGGCAGACCCGCTCCAAACACCCTGTCCTCCTCTACCGTGCCATCTTATCTCAATCAGGGGAGACCACCCCTACAATATGACCATCTTTAAGGGTAAAAAGATATCTAGATTGTCCAATCTTGAGCGTGAGAGATTTCTAGATCTCTTTTACACCAAAATAGTATATGATAAACGTGAAAGCCATCTACCCATTATTATACGTAAACATTTATCTGCCTAGGAGGGGTCTCACCTGAGCAACCTCCATCTAATTGATGCGAATGACTACCTACCGGTAAGTTCTTTCACTCAGAAACCTAGGGGCTAAAATGGATAACAGAAGTGATGTCGTTGCCTCGGTTGTTGGACCAATAGCTATCGCACCGCCACCTGCTACTGGAAGGAACAGGCCCACGAATCCTAGGACAAACGCCTCTATGGGAGGAAATCCGAATATCATGTAGAGGATCCACGATGTCGATATGTCATAGAGGAAGGTGGAAAGATATGCGATCATGAAGAGAGAGATGCGCCCTTTGATCCGCAGTCTAGCCCAGAGTGCTCCTATAGCTCCTGCTATACCGCCGTCAACTAGCGTCCAGATACCCAACCCCAGTATGCTATCTGACACCAAAAACGAGAGGAATCCCACACCAAAGCCCACATTACTTCCGTAGAGCATGCCTGCTAACATCGTGAAGAGCAGGGGTAAATTAACAAACTGAAGAGGGCCTACAAGGGCGTGCTTCCCTATTCTAGTGGCTACAGCTAGGGCGCTCCATATACCTATCTGCGCGGTCACTTTTGAAAGCGAAGCATCTTTTTTATCCCCTATCATTATCATCATCCCAATTTAATGTAAATTTTAGTTAGATTAACTATGTTTTTCGATGGCATGAGCCTCAGCCACGTGAGTTTACATGATGGAATTTAAATAGATGAATGGTCGGTTATCCCGGTGTAAGCATGGGCCACGCGCACAACCACTCCCAGAGGGTCATTGACGAGCAAACGGCGTCTCAGCTTAAGGCTAGGTTCGACGCCGAGATGATTCGACCTATAGAGCTGATCATGTTCAAGGGCGTGGGTAACGAGGAATACTCCCAGTGGACAGAACAGCTACTCAGGGAGCTGGACGAGCTATCTGACAAAATAAGGGTCGAGATACATGACGTCACCCTAGAACCGGAGCTCATAGAGGAGTTCAAAGTAGCGAAGACACCAACGATCTTGATAGACCCGAGATCCGGATACAAGATAAGGTACACAGGTGCTCCAGCCGGTTACGAGGCTTGGGCCTTCGTGGAAACCATGATACTGGTAAGTAGGGACGACAGTGGCCTCTCGGATCGCGTCAGGGAGATCCTCAAAGAGGCAAGGAAGTACGGGAAGGAGGCTCACATAATGATATTTGTGACTCCAACGTGCCCTTACTGCCCGAACCAAGTCCTCTTAGCCAACAAATTTGCTATAGAGCTAAAAGGACAAGTTGAGGCGGACTGCGTGGAGGCGTATGAGAATCCTGATTTAGCCGATATGTTCCATGTCTCTGCCGTCCCACACAATGTGATAGCTGTGAGGGAGAATGGTAAAGAGATACCCAAGGAGATCTCCATAGGAGTGCAACCAGAGGAAAAGTACGCGATGGATCTGATCAAGGCCCTGAGGGAGTAAGACATGGATTACCACATCCTCCTTACGAACGATGACGGGCTTCATTCCGCCCCCTTCAGGGCTTTTTGGACCGGTTTAATGGAGAGGAAGATAGGTAAGGTGACTGTTGTAGTTCCTGAGCACGAGATGAGCGCAGCTGGGAAGGGGATCACTCTCCACAAACCTCTCAGGATAAGGAAACTTCCTGTGAAGGTAAGGGGGTTCGGGTACAGGGAGGCGTTCACGGTCAGCGGAACCCCTGGAGATGCCGTCACCGTTGCTGTGAAGTACATAATGGACTCGGAACCTGATGTGGTGGTCTCCGGGATAAATGTGGGTGACAACATAACCTTGGACAACATATTCACGAGTGGCACCATAGCGGCGGCCCTCCAAGGAACGATAATGGGGATTACTTCATCTGCATTCAGCGTGGAGATACCTGCAGGACAGCCTAGCCGCCCCGTAGACAGATTCTTAACTCACGCTAGACTAGCAGCGATGATAACGGAATGGCTAGTAAAGAAGGGACTACCAGAAGGAGTGGATCTACTCAATGTGAACTTTCCTTATAGGATATCGGAAGATACACCCGTAAGAATAACTAGGCTGGCACGAATGAAGTTTGAGAACTACGTACTGGAAAGGATTGATACGAGGGGGAACCCCTATTACTGGTTAGGAGGAAACCCGGTTCCGGTAACGGAGAAGGATAGGGGAACGGATCTTTACGCCCTTATGGTGGAGAGGGCAGTTTCCATAACCCCCATAAACTTGGACTTAAGTGTGAGAGAGCTGGATTGCGAGGAACTAAACAGAAAAAGAAGAAAAGCTTTGGAGGAGATAGCCTCGTTGGCAGATCAGCTCAAAGAATACCTCGTGGATTTGACTAGAAGACACTCACACGTTCAGGAGGAAGAGACCACCTCTTTCTAGATCCCTCCTCAGTTCTCCTTCCAGTTCTATTACTGCTATTTCGCATGTACCTCCTACATATCCCTCGACTAGATGGCCTGCTACAGTTCTCTCTTCATTCCCCAAGACTACATGTATGTGCGCGAAGGGCTTTCCTTCCCTGAGGCTCACGTTCCCGACCAAAGAGGCCAGTTCCATAGGTCTGTCCACATCAAAGGTCTCATATTCCTCCTTTTCCGGGTTGAACACAGCGAGTTTAGCCTTGCTTAAGAGCCCCAATCCAGAGAGGACGGCACCCTTTATTCCTGCCTCGGTGCAGGCCTTAATCACGGAGGAGACGACTTCCTCCCCCCTATCCACCCTTATCATATGTACCTTCTTGATACCAAACGACTTCAACTCAACCACCCGCACTAGGTTGTATGGGATACATAATAGGAGTAGCCTCCCCGGCCGTCACTATTATCGTGGCATTGGACTTAGCTATGTCCTTCAGCCCTTCTAGGTAGATGACCAGTGGCGCTATCTTATCCGGATCAGCCCCCGATCTAACTAGTATGTCTATGGATCTCGCCGTCCCATTGGCTATTATGATCCTGGACTTGGCTTCACCCTCGGCCTCGAGCACCTTGGCGGTAGCTGAGGCGTTGGCGAGTATTATGGTCCTGTTCCTGTCGTAGTAAGCAGCTATCATCCTCTGCTGGGACGTTAGTTTCTCTTGGATGGCCTTCAGGAATTCCTCTGGAAGCTTGATGTTCCTGACGTAGACCTCGTCTATCACTATACCTCCGCCCGTCGTCTCGTCCTTGGCGAATACCTCTTGGAGGAGGCTGAATATCTCAGCGCTAATCCTATCCCTAGCTACTGGTACCTCGGCAGCTTCGTATTTGGAGAGGACATCTCTGGCGATCTTCCTTATCTCAGGTATTATCAGCTTCTCCTCATAATCCAGAGCTGGATAGGATTCCACGATCTTTGGTACCGAGCTCGGAATTATGTGCCACCTGACGGTCAGATCCACCCACGCCTGTAGCCCATCTTTGGTGAGTGATTCTATAGCTGGATAGTCCCCTATAGCGCTACCGTAACCGTGCTGGACAGCGTTCACATCGGTCCACATGTGAACGGCGTCCGTGGCAATGTAGACTTTCTTGACCGACTGCCAGGGCATCTTGAAGGCCACCTTGGGCCCTATGACCGGTCCCGATACCTCTCCCGTGAAAGGATCCACTGTCACGGCTGCGTAACCCAGCTCAACGGTGTATACGCTCAGGAAAGAGGCTATCAGCAAGAGAATCACGAGGGCAGCGGCTAGTAGCACTCTCCCACTAATTTTGGGTTGGTAGGGAAGTTCAGGTGTGTACACAGGTATCTCATCGTCTCTCCTAGGCATCCTTCAGCTCCCACTATAGTGAGGTATCTCGTCTTTTAAGTTAGCATGTAGCGAGGCGTTGTCTATGTGAACGTTAACCGTGGTAAGGAAGGCCCTTCTCTTCCTCCTCAGGCTTATACTCAGCTCCTTCACTGAGCTTTATTTCTTCCCTAATTATCTCCTCAGCCATCTCCGCTTCCTTCTCCAACTCCTCTAAGTCTATATTCAAGCCATACAGGGCATCGATTACCTCCAATACCATCTTAGACGCCTTGGGATCAGGGAAGGCGCCACTGGTGGTTCCAAGGAGACAGGCACTCGTTAGCCCCCTGAGATCAGCGAGCCCAACTAGGAGACCCGCTGCTCCAGTCACATAACCACCGGTTAGGGGCTGGACGCCCGCGGACTGCAGGACCTTCATGAAGTCCTCGTCATTAGTGCAAGCGAAGACCCCCGTTACATCTGGTGATCCTGGGACGTACCCGCCCAAGGTAATGACCGTGGTAACTCCCAGCTCTCGAGCGAAGTCCAGCACGAGCTCCCCTATCTTGTACTGGCCGAAGGCGATTGGCTGAACTTCGGAGGTGAGCACCAAAATGTCATTCTTAGACCCCTCAACTAGGTAGATCTCATAGGTAGGCGGTTGTATTTCGTCTCCCTCGACCCTCACACCGGAGGATCCATCAGGTAGAGGCAGGTAATCGCTGTAGATGACCGCTATCTTCTTGGCCTCAAACTTTCTAATTAGGTAGCTGGCAGCTATCTTACCCACTAGGCCGAGACCCGGGACCCCCTGTATTAGAATGGGATTCCTCGGCACCACTTCCTCCAGTCTCACTAGTTCGATGTATCCCACCGAGCTCCCCATCAGGGACCCCTTAACTCAATATTAAACAATGAGGCCTATCTCTGGGATACCAATGCAGTACGTGGTTGTGGGCCATGGCACAGCCGGGCAGACAGCTGCAGCTGTTTTGAAGAAAGTGGATCCGGATTCAGAGGTTTACGTTATAGAGAAGGGAAAACACGTCTCCATTCATCCATGCGCCTTACCCATGGTCTTAGGAGGCAGACTACCCTTGGAGGCAGTCATAGAGACTGCACCGAAGGGGAGGATCAATGTGCTGCTCAGATCAGAGGCAAAACACATTAACTTGCAGAATAAAACCCTCATCTTTGAGAGAGATGGCGAGACAGATGAGATATCGTACGATCGGCTGATAATAGCTACCGGACTCAAACCTATATTCCCTAAGGTTGAGGGCATGGATTTAGAAGGAGTTGGAACCGTGTGGGACGTTGAATCCGTCGAGAAACTCAGCAGAGTTCTGGGGAACAGGGTGGTCGTGGTTGGTGGTAGTGCCACAGGTATAGAGGTCGCAGCGGAACTGGCTAGAACCGGCCGAGATGTGACCCTAATAGAAGCCATGGAACAACTCATGCCTGGAAAGATAGATCCCCCAATAGCCTCATCCGTGGCCAAGGCGCTCACCGACATGGGAGTCAAGGTAAAGCTGAAGACGCCCATGACTAGGCTGGAGGGATCTGGCGGCAGACTCCGATACGTCGTAACCCCTGCTGGGAAAATTGAGGCCGAAACGGCCGTGGTCGTCATAGGTGCTAAGCCCAACTCAGACCTAGCCGCTGCTTCAGGGTTGAAGATAGGTGACACGGGTGCCGTCAAGGTGGACGATTACCTCTTCACATCCGATCCCCACGTTTTAGCAGCAGGTGATGTCGCTGAGGTGAGGGATTTCGTCACCGGCCAACCGACGGCTACCGGTTTGGCATCAACTGCACTGGTTCAGGGCAGAGTGGCAGCTGAGAACGCAGCAGGCCTTAAGGTCAGGTACAAAGGAGCTCTTTCCCCGTATTTGGTCTCTGTGGGGGACTACTGGTTCGGCGGGGTCGGTATATCGGCCAGCAAGGCGGAGAAGCTTGGAATGGAATACAGGGCATTCAGGTTCGCTGGATCTGACCTTCCGAGATATATGCCGGAGAGGGACAAGTTCGTGGTGTGGCTTGTGACAGATCCAGAGGGAAGATTACTGGGTGCGCAGGTCTTCGGTAGAAGAGGAGTTAGGGAAAGGGTGGTCTTCCTGACTGCCGCTATCTATGCGGGTTTCCATGTACAGGACATAAGGTTGATGGAGTTCGCTTATCAGCCAGAGATATGTGACCTACTAGATCCAGTTGCAGTAGCTGCAGAGGGAATGAGCAGGAAGTACCGACTATTGAAATCTGCCAGTGACTAACTTGGCTAATAATCCTCTAGGCTTCTGACCCACCCAGTAAACTTCCTTATCAAGTAATCTAGCTAGAAAGGCGACAAGGGACGTGTCTGGATCGTAGCAGCCCCCATCGATCACTACGGAATCAACACTTAGGATGGTTCTAACAACATCCTTCCATCCCTTATCGGTCTCTATAGGAACTCCATCAGGAAAGGAACTACATCTAGGAAGATATGCTATCCTCTTAGTCATTAATCTCACCTAAAACGGACGCAATTACGTCTCTAGGATCCTCTAGGGCCAGTAACATATCTCTCGTATCCACAACGAAGGAATCGGGATCTCTGAGTATGTCCGTCACGAGACGCTTAGCTTCTTCCAATTTCTTAGCCCTCCACGTGGGAAACCCTCTCTCCCTTAAGTATTCATTGACATGCAGTTTAACATCGAGCGGGAATACAGATATGGAAGGAGTGCCCAAGAGAGCTGCCTCCCGTGCCATGGTCCCTCCGCCAGTTATCACCAAGGAAATTTTGCTGAAGAGATCCAGCGTATCCACAGCATCTCTTAAAACGACGAGCTTTCCATCCCTGAAAGCCCTCATTCTCGTGAGCTCCTCGACTTGACTCTCGTATCTCGGTTTGACTATGACCTCAGCTCCCATCTCCAGCACAGTTTCCACGAGTTCCAGCGCTATGGACCTACGTCTACCAAGCAGATAAGAGGCACCACTCTCCTCAGGCCTTATGAACACTTTGAACTCCCTGTTTACGGGTGAAGTTGATAGAACATAGTCCTTTACCCAAGCAACCTCATCTACACCAGCGTAAGGGACTAAAGAATCCTTAGAAGCACCTAATCGGATCATCTCATTCTCTGGTACTGCTTCTGGATGAACTATCTTCCAAGATAGGGGAAATGTCAGCCTAGCAACGTGGTAGGAATGGGGCGTGTCGTTCAGAGTAAGGGTCTTGATAGAGAGGCCGAAGGCAACTCTAACGGCCTCGGGAGATGAGAAAGATATTAAGACGTCAGGATCGAATTCTAATACGGTATCTAAAAGTAACTCAACCCTCTCAGCGTAAGATAGGAGTTTATCCTTGAGCCCCCCGATGGCATACCTCCCCACGACCTTGTGCTTGACCCCCAAATCTCTCAGCAAGGACACCGATTCTCTTAGCCCCTTGACGGTTATCAGATACTCCTTATTCAGAAAGGAGGATATAGCAGCCATCAGTCTGGCCTGCTTAGGGGTTATGACATCTAGCCAGACTTTCATTCACTACCTTCCTTCCCTGATTCTCTTTTCAGGGACTCTAGCGTCTTTTCGAGGAATGAAAGTCCTTCATCGAGGAGCTTTCGTCCTGATTCGGTTATCTCATAGTAGTTTCTCATTTTACCAGTATCTTCACCCTTCCTCTTTGACATTCTCACATATCCCTTGGATTTAAGGGACCTCATCACTATGTATGCAGTTACCCTAGCTGGCCTCCAGCCGAATCTCTCCTCTATTAGATCGGATATCTCGTAGGGATATGCCGATCTTTCCCTGAGGATGGATAGAACATATAGCCAAAGGTTTTCTTTCGTCAGCTTGTCCTTCAACCTTTGAAGGGGTGCGGGAAGCCTACCCGACGTACTCCGCGGACTCATCCATCTCACCGTGTCCTCCTAGTTCCTCTCTGATCCTGCGTTCTATCTCCTTTATCAGCTCACTCTTTATCCTTTCTATCTCCTCTATCTCCTTATCTATCATCTCGAAGTCGAGGCCCAGTGAGAAGGTCTTGTCTAGGATCTCAAGCACGCCTTTCGCCGCCTTGGGATCAGGGGAGTAGTCCGGCGCTACACCACTCAACACCACACTATTCAATCCTCTTATTTTGGCCATTCCCAGCATCGAACCAGCTAGACCTATAACGGACTTGATCAGGCTTTCCTTAAGGGCACCAGCATCCAAAAATTTGCCCAACAATTCCTCATCATCGCCGAAAGCTAGAACCTTACCGGCGTAATTCTCGTCCACGAAGCCCGTTACCACGACAGTTTTAGCTACCCCCATCCTGTCTAGGATTCTCAACACCTCATTAGCTACCTCCATTCCTCCCCATGGAACTGGCTGGACGTCGCTAGTCACCAGAGCTATGGATGGATCCTTAGATTGAAAAACCGATATAGATGGAAGCGCGAATCTTCCTTCTTCGAGTACTGAAATGCCCACCATGTTGTTGGGGAACATGAGATATTCGGAGTAGATTTTGGCTACCGGAACGGGATTGAGATTCTTTATCAAGTATGTTATCACCTGTTCACCGACATTTGCCATGCCAGGAAACCCGAGTACAGCCACATCAGCCCTCGCAGGCTCGGAGATCTCCTTGACCTTCATCCACCCCATTTCCCTTACCCTTCCTCTAATGGAGGGGCGACGTATTAAATAAGGGACAGTTTAAAAATCGTATGAAAAAGGTAATGCTCATCATCTTAGATGGCTTGGGGGACAGGCCCCATCCTTCATTGAAGTATCTGACGCCCCTTCAGGCTGCGGAAATACCGAACATGGATCTTATGGCATCTAAGGGCCTCTTGGGTATGCAGTACCCGATAGCCCCGGGGGTCCCCCCGGGGAGTGACACTGGGCACCTCTCCCTGTTCGGATACAACCTAGACGAGGAGTACCCGGGAAGAGGGATATTCGAAGCCCTAGGAGAGGGCATAACACTGAGAGACGGTGTCGCTTTCAGGGCCAACTTCGCTACGGTCTCAGAGAGGAATGGAGAGCTGATAGTGGAAGATAGGAGGGCTGGAAGGATATCTGGAGAAGATGCTGAGGTCTTAGCCTCCGAGATATCCAGAATGAGTCTCTTAAGAGGTGAGGTGGAGGCCGAGTTCGTGCATACCCTGGAGCATAGAGGCTTCCTCATCCTGAGGGGGGACGGCCTTAGTAGTCAAGTAACCGATGTGGATCCGCACGAGGTGGGATACCCTGTTCTAGAACCCCTACCCATTGAAGAGGAAGCAATGAAAACAGCCAGAGCCCTGAAGGAATTCCTCATAAGATCTCACGAGATCCTTAAGGGACATGAAGTCAACAGGAGGAGGGTTAAGGAGGGCAAACCACCGGCAAACTTCATATTGCCAAGAGGAGCCTCGAAGCCAGTTAATCTGGAGAGATTCGGTGACAGATGGGGGTTTAAACCTGCAGCAGTTGCTGCTGGTCCCATGTACAAGGGAATAGCTAGGGCATTGGGTTTCGAGGTGCATCATCCAGAGGGAGCCACGGGACTTCCCGACTCCGATTTCCGTGGAAAGATCAGGGAAGCGCTGGATCTCTTGGGAGAGTTCGACTTCGTGTACGTGCACATGAAGGGCACAGATGTGGCATCTCACAAGAAAGACCCCAAGTTAAAGGTCGAGGTCTTGGAAAGGATAGACGAGGCCTTAGAGCAGATCACGGACCCCCCTGAAGATCTACTGGTGGTGATCACGGGAGACCACGCCACTCCCTGCCTGCTGGGCAAGCACAGCGGAGATCCTGTTCCAATCCTCTTCTTCGGAAAGGGTCTGCCTAGGGATGACGCTTCCAATTTCCACGAACTGGACGCATCACTAGGGGGGGCGGGATGGTTCCTCGGAGGAGACCTGATGAAGCTGATTCTGAACTACTCGGATAGATCTCTGGAGTACGGACTGAGACCATTACCTAGGAGGAGATGGTACATACCAAGGAGGGAGGAGCTGACTCCCCTCAGGATCTAGTCCCACAGATCTCTATCCCTTCTCACCTTTTCCAGATTGAGCGGTCGAACTAGGTCCCGGTGGAGGAAGGTAGACAACTCCTTCTTGAACTGGCAGGCCTTACACACCTCCGTAGTGGTTGGTTCACCGCACACACGGCATCTCCTGAGCTGCACATCTGTCGATAACCCATGGGAGATCAGAGAGAAGGTCTGAAGTGCCCTGACCTTGGTACCGGGGATGTGATCCTCCAAGTCATCTATCTCCCTCCTCACACCTATCCTCATCCCTTGGGTGAAGGGACACTTCCCTAGATGGGCGGGAATCTTTTTGGCCACAACCAGAGTAGCGATTTCCCTCTCATAGACCATCTTCAGCGGTCTGACTCTAGGTACAAGCCCCTCCTCTATCTTCCTCTCATGCCTGAGGGTCTTCACTAGGGCGTTGATGTCCCCCCTAGACAGGTTCATCGCTGCCGTCTGGACCAGATCATCGAGGTTGTGTCCCGTCACAACGACAGTCGCCCCTATTTCCCTGGCAATCGCGTTCAAAGCCTGTCTCCTGAGAACTCCACAGTAGGTGCATGGACTCCTCTTCCAGTTGGCGGGAAGTCTGAAATCCAGTTCCTCTATGGATAGGCCATGAATATCCTCCATCGTATATGTCCTGTGTCTCACCCCGAGCTCGCTAGCTAATCTCTCAGCGAGCTTAACAGAGGCCTTCCTGTAGAAGGTCCCCTCATCCACTGTAACAGAGAGTAAGCTGAGCTTCATGTCTGGATGAGCGTCAGCGAACTCCTTTGTGAGGAGGAGGGCCAGGGAGCTGTCCTTTCCCCCCGAGTGGGCAATCATCACTCTGTCCCCGGCGATTAACTCCTCCCTCAAGACCTGCCAAGCCCTTCTCCTCACAGATCTCATGAGACAGTCGGCGCATACCGATATCCCTATATTATGATCTGTGTACACAGCCTCATTGAACCCGCAAATGTCGCACTTCCTCAACGATCCTCCCCCGAACTCTCCCTAGGGCTCTCATGGTAGGTTATCCTCAACCACGTAACCACATCCCCCTCGTCTAAGTAAGAATCATCGGCTTTCGGCTCTCCGTTCACCAAGAGGAGAGTGCTCCACCTACTCATACCGAGCATCTCGTAAAGATCGCCTACCATCGTATTCCAAGGCAGTTCCACTTCTCTACCGGCCAGGAACACTTTAATGGTCCCCTTCATATATCCCCGGTGTCAATGATGTTCCTCTCTAAAAAGGCGAGCCTGGAAGGTGTATCCTTGGAGGGAGATGTGACCGTCATTGGTCCCTCCTCCATCGGCCCAGGTACGGTTTTGGGGATGTATTCCGTTGTCGGGTATCCCACTTACCGCAAGATCAGGTCCTTAAGTGAGAAGGACTTGACATCCTACGATGATGTGAGCGAAGGAGCCGTTATTGGAGAGAACTGCTTTCTGAGAAGTCACTCCGTCGTATACGAGAGAGTAAGGATAGGGAATAGAGTTCAGACGGGGCATGCCGTCCTCATAAGGGAAGACACGGTCATAGGGGACGGGACCGTCGTGGGAACCCATGCAGTTATAGATGGGAGGGTGACTATCGGGGAGGATGTCAGCATACAGAGCGGCACCTACATACCGCCGGAGAGCAGAATAGGGGATCGCGTATTCCTAGCCCCTTTCGTCGTTATAACAAACGATAAGTATCCGGCGAGCAAGAGGCTCCTCGGGGTAACAGTAGAGGATGATGCCGTTATTGGAGCCAATGCGGTGCTGATATCTGGGGTCAGGATAGGTGAGGGAGCTGTTGTGGCTTCAGGAGCCGTCGTCACGAGGGATGTTCCCCCTAGGAAGGTCGTTATCGGAGTTCCAGCAAGAGTAGTCATGAACAGGGAGGAGTATGAGAGGAAGAAAAGGGAGTATGAAGAGGGTTAGACGTCCTCTATGCCTCCCTCAGTTATGACGACCTCAACCGTTCCTTCCGGCAGGTAGGGGCTCTTGACTAGCTTGACCACCCTGCGGTCCTTCTTTCCTCTCTTTATGTAGAGCCTAGCCGTGACGCCGTGGCCCAATACGTGACCACCTGCTGGCCTGTTAGGATCTCCGAAGAAGGCGCTGGGATCAGCCACCACCTGATTTGTGACTATGACCGCCAGATTGTATCCCAGAGCCAGCTTGAGCAGCTTGTGAAGGTACTTGTTGAGCTTCTGCTGCCTCTCGGCGAGGGTCTCCCTGCCCACGTATTCCCCTCTGAAGTGGCTTATCAGGGAGTCCACGATTATCAACCCTATGTTCTTCTCCTTTATGTAAGGTTCCGCCCTTTCCGTCACTATCATCTGGTGATCGCTCGTGAACGCCCTCGCGTACAGTATGTTCTTCAAGGCCTTTTCTGGATCTAAGCCGAACCTCTCGGCGATCTGTATTATCCTCTCCGGCCTGAAGGTCCCCTCCGTATCGATGAAGAGGGCCGCTCTTCCCAGACCACCCTTGTCCTCCGGAAGTTGGACTGTGACTGCCATCTGATGGGCGAACTGCGTCTTTCCCGACCCGTAGGGACCGTATATCTCCGTGATCGACTGGGTCTCCACGCCCCCTCCCAGTAGTTCATCCAGCGCCTTGGAACCGGTTGTTATCCTCTGAACCATCTTCCTCTGCTGATAGTAATCGTAAGCGGACATGACATCGATATTCAACTTCGATCTCGCGGCCTGTATTATCTTCTGAGCCACACCTTCGCCTATTCCCGCGTACACGGCCAGCTCAGCCGGGGTGGACATGGCTATGGACTCTAACGTGGTGTAGCCCGCCTCCATGAGCCTCTTAGCAGTGGCAGGACCGACCCCCTCTAGGTCAGTTAGATCGAACTCCTCTCCTGCACTCACCTCTTCATAGTAAGTTTCATCAACCTCCTCAGGCGATTCCTCTTGAGGTTCCTCCTTAACCACCTTCTTCCTCGGTATCCCTAATCACCTTCCCCATAGTTGGGGGATGGGATGGGATATTTAACTATCACATATCCGAGAAATCTTCACGAGCCGTTTCCGCAACCAAATCATCCCCCAATGAAGGTTCGCTCTCCGAAGTCCCTACCTCCTCATTTTCGTCTCCCTCTTTCAATGGCTCCTCGGGAAGTAATTCGTTCTGAGCTTTGACAGGTTCCTCGGGCTTGAACGGGTCATTCCTGTATCTCAGCAGATATGAACCAACGGCGATAGAGAATATGAAGGTAAGCATACCTTCCGAAGGGAGCGCCGGGATGAGAAACAAACCCAGAACCCCCAACACGATGTAAAACATCGATAACAGGAGTATGGCCCGTTCATCCCCCCTGAACACGAGTGCGGAGACCAAGATCAGCGACACTGAGGTGATGATTCCCAACGAGGAGGGCAGGGGATCGCTTTCAAGGACCTGTATCGAAAGATAGGCGATCCCTAGTGACAGGATCAGCGTAAGTAGAGCGGACACCGCCATTCCTGGACGCAATCTCATCTCACACACCCTGAACGGCTTCGGCTATCGATCCCACCACGGACGCCTTGGAACCCGACCACTCTATCGTGTCCGTAGCTATGATGATGTCTGCTCCGGCCCCTAGTATTCTATCCACCGCCTTAGGCGCGAGGACCGGGTGTACAAAGGACGATACGACAATTCTAGCACCCATCCTCTTGGCCTCTTTCACGGCGTTCGCCATCGTCCCTCCAGTGGATACCATATCGTCAACAACTATCACATCCCTACCTGAGAGATCTATCTCCTTAACGTAGGTCTTTATCTCACCAGTAGCGACGTCCCTTTCCTTCTTGAATGCGTCGAACTCCTCGGTCCCATAGTAGTGAGCCAGCTCCCTAGCCCAGTGTATGCTCTCGGTATCCGGTCCCAAGATGAAAGGATCCCTCAGGGGTAGCTCCCTAATCTTGTCAGCGAGAGCTTCAAAGCCGCTCACGTTCACAGCTTTCGCTCCCTCGAAAAGCTCGGAAAACCCTCCAATCCTGTGAAGATGCACCGTAACGCTGATTACAGCATCGGCCCCAGCCGCCTCAAGTAGCTCCCCCAAGTACTTAGAGCTCAAAGGCTCTCCCGGTCTGAATATAGCATCCTGCCGGGCGTAAGGGAAATACGGCATGACGAGGGTTATGGACTTAGCACCCATATGCTCCTTAAGATTCCTCAGCGTGAAGAGAACCTCCATTAAGTATCTGTTAGGGGATCCACTGCCCGCCTCCATTCTCATGGAGAGAACGACATCTTCACCTCGAATGTCCCCTAATACCCTCGGACACACCTCTCCATCGGGGAATACCCTCCTATCCAAAGCCACTAATTTCACGCCGAGATTATCAGCGAGCCTAATGTTGAAATCGTCGTTGGGGCCCACCAGTAGCATATGCTGAGGGCGCAATGCGAGATTAAAAAGTAGTCGAAGTGAATCTGGAAGATGCTCATAGCCTTTGAGGGTATAGACGGGTCCGGTAAAACGACAATAAGTACTAGAATCAATGAAGAGCTGGAGAGAAGGGGCATAAGGTCTCACTGGACGACGGAGCCGACCGACGGTCCAATAGGTAGGATCATACGTGAAGTACTAGAGGGGAGGATGGAGGTCGATCACAGAACACTGGCCCTACTCTTCGCCGCTGATAGAATGCAGCACGTGATTCAATTGGAGGATCTTCTGGAGAAGGGCTACACGGTCATAAGCGATAGGTACCTCCTATCATCGCTAGCATATCAGGGATGCGACCTCCCAATGGAGTGGGTTCGGGAGATAAATAAGTGGGCTTTACTGCCTGATTTAGTGATCTACTTGGACTTGGATCCCGAATTAGCCCTGGAACGCGTTAAAGAGAGGCAGTTATTCCACTCTCTGCACAAATTGAGGTTGATCAGGGCCAATTACCTCAGTCTGATAAGGGAGGAGGAGTGGTCCGGTAGGACCGTTGTAGTGGATGCAAGCAGGGGAGAGGAGGAGGTCTTCCAAACAGTTCTTAATATTATCTTGAAGAAGCTCAAGGTGGTTTGATGAGATTCTTGGCCATTGGAAATGCGAACATCGACGTAACCACATTCATAGAGAGGATACCTGATCAGGATGAGGCCATAGACGCCCTAGCAGCCACGATGAGCGCGGGAGGATCGGCCTCCAACTTCGCTCTGGCCGCCGCTAGGCTAGGGGTTGAGGTATCCGTCATCGCCTCTCTGGGCGATGACTCCCTAGGAAAGATCTATCTGAGGACCATGGAGGAGGGAGGGGTGGATACATCTCACATCAAAATAACAGAGGGCAGGAGAACGGGACTCGTAGTCATAATCAACGTTTTAGGGGAGAGCAGAAGGATGATAGAGAGCCCAGGAGCGAATGAGGAACTTTCCCCAGTGGATATAGTGGAGAGAAGCGAGCTGATTCGATCGGTCGATGAAGTGCACATGGCCAGCGTCAGGGTACCTATAGCCAGAGCGGTCTTGGAGGTGAGGAAAGGGGTATCATGGGATCCCGGGATTAGGATACTCTCTAAGAACAGGGATGAGTGCTGGAAGCTATTAAGTGGGGTGGGAAAGATATTTCTCAACGAGAAGGAGGCAGCAATTCTATCTGGGGAGAGAGATCCAGAGCTAGCTGCCCGAAAGATAGGAAGGGAAGGACCAGAAGAGGTTCTCATAAAGATGGGCCCCAAGGGGTCGCTCGCTTGGGTTGAGGGAACTCTGTGCCACGTGAAAGCCGTCCCCGTAAATGTGGTCGATACGACCGGAGCGGGGGACGTGTTCGCGGCTGCTTACCTAACCTCAAGGGCTAAAGGCTTCTCTCCAGCGAAATCCATAAGATTGGCCAACTCCGCAGCGGCACTTACCATTTCAAGGCCCGGAACGACCTACGGACTGCCCGTATGGGACGAGATAGCGGCCATGGAATTCATCTCGTACGGTAAAGGTGATAATGAATGCTAACACAATAGAATTTCGTAAATCCTTTTTAAATATCCTCGCGAGGAGGGCCCGATGGAAGAGGCAGGAAGGACCCCGAAAATAGGCAAGAAGAGCCTGCTCCTGTTAGTGCTCGGCATAGCTCTCATGATACCTCTACTCGCCACTTTCGATCTAAGTGAAGCGGTGAGAAGCCTTCGTTCTATAGGAATAGTTCCCGTAGTCCTTTCCTTTCTCTCGATTCACGTGGGAGTCCTGTTCTATAACTTGGGATGGTACATTCTATTGGATAGGAGAGCCAGCTTCAAGGATGTCTTCCTCATAGGATGGACGAGCCTGTTCATAAATCTGCTAATACCGGCCGGTTCGGCCACGGGAGAGGTAGCTAGAGCTTATCTGATCAACAAAAAATCGAAGATTCCTTTGGGGCACGCTGTGTCCACCATCGTAGCCCATAGGGTCGTCATGATAATACCTTTCATTGTCAGCATAGTCCTCGGTTTCTCCTACTTAGTGGGGTCGTCCGGCGTGGGACATAGCACTCTCACCACCATTTTCTTAGCAGTAGGCCTGCTGATAGTAGCCTTCTATCTCATATACAGAGTTAGCATGGACGAAAGCAGCATGCTCAAGCTGATATCCTTTGTTGAACGGAAGCTCCAAAGAGATCTTGGGAAGATAAAGGAAATGGTGAGTGAATATTCGAGAGCATTCAGGGAGCTCATGAGGAACAGGAGAGCGTTAGCCCTCTCCCTGCTCTGTGCGTTCCTCAACTGGTTCTTCGACATGCTACCGATTTTCATCTACTTCTACGCCCTTGGATACTGGATAGATCCTCTTATGGGGATCCTGATATACTCGGTGTCCATCATCATGGTCCTCATTCCCATAGGGATCCCTGGGAACACTGGAGTGAGGGAGTGGGTTATGACAGGCCTCTTATCCGCCATGGGATTCAGCAAGGGTGACGCCCTCGCGATAACTTTGGTCTCCTCTACCATAACAGTATTCCTCAACGAGCTTGTATTCGGCTTTATAGCCTATCTCCTTGTTCTTAAGGGGATATCTGAGTAAAATCCCCTCATTTTGAAAGTTTTTCAGTAAGGCTCTCCTCACTGCACGGGTGGCAGTGTCATGCCTAAGTTTGCAGAGAGGATGAAGTCGTTAGGGGTGGAGGGGGCCTTTATAGTCTTGGCTAAGGCTAGAGAGCTTGAGAGACAGGGAAAGAGCATAATTCACTTGGAAATAGGAGAGCCCGGTTATCAGCCCCCCAAACATGTACTAGAGGCTACCAAGAAGGCAGTTGATGAGGGAAAGACGAAGTACACTCCAGCATCTGGGATCTATGAGCTCAGGGAGGCGATTGCCGAGAGGGTCTCGAGCAGCAGGGGGGTGGAGGTCGGACCTGAGAATGTGGTCGTGACTGTAGGTGCCAAGATGGCCATATTCGCCGCCCTGATGGCCTTCGTAGATCCGGGTGATGAGGTAATTATTCCCATGCCGGCATATCCCTCATACGAGAGTGTAACTAAGTTTGTCGGCGGCGTAGTCAAGCCGGTAGTACTCAAAGAGGAGAGGAAGTTCTCGCCGGATGTCAACGACATCTTGGAGAAGGTAACTGATAGAACCAAGGCCATAGTGATAAACACCCCCAGCAACCCCACAGGTGGCATTTACAGGAGGGAGGATCTGGAGGAGATCGTGAACCTGGCTCTCAAGAGAGATATACTGATAATCTCCGACGAGATATACGAGGATATAATATTCGATGGGAGGAAGCACGAGAGCGTTCTATCCATAGCTGGCGCTGAAGAGGTGACCGTGCTGGTGAGTGGTTTCAGCAAGACTTGGGCCATGACCGGGTACAGGCTCGGCTACGCTGTGGCGAAGGAGGATGTAGCCCAGAAGATAGCCCAGATTCAACTGAACGCAGCTTCCTGTCCCGTTCACTTCGCCCAAGTGGCGGCCGTGGAGGCCATAAGGGGTCCGCAGGATGAGGTAGAGAGGATGGTTAAGGACTACGAGAAGAAGAGGGATGTTATCTACGAGGAGATACAGAAGATCGAAGGCTTCTCGATGGTAAAACCTGCGGGGACGTTCTACGCATTCCCCAACATAAAGGGAACCGGGATGTCCTCGGAGGAACTAGCTGATAGGCTGCTGAATGAGGCAGGAGTCGCGTTACTACCGGGAACTGCCTTTGGAGAACCGGGAGAGGGCTTCCTCAGGATATCCTTCGCCGGTCCCATGGAGGACATAGTCGAGGGAATGAGGAGGATAAGGGAGTTTGTGAGCTCCCTGTAATCTTATAGATCCAAAACCTCCACACTCCTTTCTCCTGTTTCCAAGATCGCAACGGTTCTTCTTCCCGTAAGCTTTCCACATGACTCGCCTGGATTGATCACCAGCGCGTCCCCTACCTCCTCCACGTGGACCTCGTGGGTATGGCCGTAAAGCACGAAGTCGAACTTCCCGCTCTTGGCCAGCTGGATGGCTGATAGCTTGGTTAATTCCTTTGAGCCAAATCCGTGGAACAGTAGAGCCTTTTTCTCGCTGAGGAGTACCTCCACAGGTCCTGGATAGTATGCCCCCTCATTCTCCAGAGCCGAGATGGTGGTGAGCGCCTCAGCGTCATTGTTCCCTCTGAGGAGGCGGAAGGGTATTCCCGAGTTTATTATGGGCTTCAATGAGAAAGGAGAGATCAAATCACCTAGATGTATTATCTCGTCAACACCCATCCTCTGAAAGATCTCCACAGCCCTCTCTATCGACTCTAAGTCATCGTGAGAGTCGGATATTATCCCCACGAGCAAGCACATCACCTACCCTGAAGCGATCCATCCCTCCTAAAAACTGGCACGGTCTCCAGCATCCTCTTAATGTATTCCAGACCCTCCGGGGATGAGAACAGGGGAAGTTCCCAGTCGACGACGATCTCCCTCCTCTCCACCGGACCGTGTTCCGTGTCCTTAATCCTGACGGCCTTCCTGACGAGAACGCCCCTTCTCTGCCAGGCAGGTACCTTAGCAATATTGACTCCGAGCTTCTTGAAGATGAGCTCGTGGAGGTACTCTGATTTCTTTCCGTGCAGTTCTTCAGCGGCCTTCTCCCTTGATAGTCCTTCCTTTTCAAGGGCCAGGAGCGCGTAGGAGTTCAGCGCATTTCTCCACGCCTCATCCTGCCTCCAAGACAGGTAACTCACCAGTTCATCCTCGTCTCTGATGAGGACGATCCTCCCGTCGAAACTGGCTGCGTATCCTAGGGCTAGAGAGGTCCGCGCCGAGATGAAAGAGGATACTATCGAAACGATCTTCTCCACTCTACCGTTCCACGGTAGAGGAGGCGCAAATAGGAGGGATATTTCATCGGAAAATACGTAAGCGAGGGCAACTGGGAGGTTGCGCTCCATTAACTCCTTGGATGCATCGATCAGGGATCTCAATAATCTCTCGTCGTAGGGCCTCTCGAGCTCCAGCTCCTCGGCTAACTTCCTGAATCTCCATCCATCCACTCTCACGATTACGGGTATATCAACAGGAATCGATAAACGAGAGAATATCTCCCTGGACTTCCAATCAAGCATACTACCCGCTCAGCCTTGATATCCTCTCGGCTATCTCGAGCACAGCTGATTCAACGTCTTCCCTGTCTGTCTCGAGGGTTATGATCCCCCTAGCCTCCACTATCTCCCTCAACTCAGCATCGAACTCCTTAGCTATCAGCACCTCGCAGTCCCTCAGGATCTCTAGAACGGAGGTAGGTCCCCTCTTACTTCCCTTTCTGGTATTCACCCTCATCTCCACCTTAGTGGGGCTTCTCCCTAGGACGTCGTATATAGCGAAGAACTTGGCCTCGTGAAAGGGCCCTTCCTTTAGGGTTTTACCATCATCTGTTGCGACGGCGACTCGGATCGGCAAATTATCTCATCCTCCCGGATGGACTATGTTGAATAAGGAGACACAAGATATAATCATGCCGCCGGAGGTTTCAGTTGATTCCCTCACAGGATTCTGGCTAGTGATTCTATGAACTCGCCCATACGATCGGAGTCCACTATCAGGGAGGAAAATCCTCTACCCCCGAACACTGATCCCTCCATCTCTCCCATCGCCTCCCTAGTCAGAGGGAAGAGATCCACTTGGGGATCGCCCACTACATAGATCAGCCCTAAGGGGGGATCGTAGAAATAAGATACAGCGAAAGGAAACCCCCTTTCATGAGCCACAAGCGAAACTACGAATCTCTGATAGGGCTCCTGAACCTCCCAGCCGGTGAGGCCCTTCGATTCAAATGTGGGTTCGTCGAGAAGGAAATCAATCTCCTTATTCACATCGACGATCTTTGACCTGATCAGGCTAGCCGTGGCTGAGGTTCCACTCAGGAACCAATCCGGATCATCAAACGATTCTCTCAGAGCTGAAGCCGCTAAGTAGACCCAGTCCTCCCCTAGGAAGGACGCCGCTACCAGCGCCTCCTGAACGGTCCTTATTGAATTCTCATCCAGCAGCTCAGGCCAAGAGAGGCGCGCCCTTTCGAGCACATCTTCACATACTTCCGTGGTACACTCCCCAAAGAACCCGCTAGAAGCTACCCATGATAGGAGATCATTATTCTCGTCGACCTCTACGGCTATCAGGTATGCTAGGAGGCTTGTAGAAATTCCAGGAGAGTCCAAATTCATCCTGACGGTATTCCTATAGCTCAATACGGGAGTCGAGCCGTGGTCCAGTATGATTACGCTTCTATACAGCTCGCTTGACACTTGGATGGGTCCCCTACCGTGAGGGGGGAGGTCTAAGAACATTAGAGAGTCACATCTCCCTGAACAACTTTCTATTACGTCCATTATACTCTCAGGTGTTGACGTAATCAGCTCCGACTCTATTCCGCGCTGGGACAGCACTTCCTCCATGATCACCGAAGAGGAGATCCCATCCGGTGTGGGAGGAAATACTATACCGACCTTGCTTACGCCCGCAAGTCCCGATTCCAGTAGCCTAAAGGCATTAGAGGCCCACTCATCAGGCTCCATGCTCGGGCTTCCTCCTTAGGCGGATCGCAAGCAGTATGGCGGACGTTATTCCAACACCTATGAGGAAGTATATGAAGCTGTTCATCAACTCATCCAAGGACGAGTAGGTATACTCCTCTAGGGAAGAGATCTCGGCTTCCGCTCTATTGAGGATCTCACTGGCTTTTCCGTAGGAGGCCTGATTTATCAATCTCTTGGCCTCCTCAAGCATGCGCTCTATCTCGCTCATCTTCTTCTTTGCTTGGGGATCCAGTCCTCCCGAAGCTTCTTTGAGCGTCTTAAATCTCCTCCTAAGATCGGCTAGCTTGGATCTAAGCGACATCTCCAAGGACTCCTGACCACTCTCTCCCACTACCTTGACGGTCACCGTGTTTGAGGGGATGAGGAGACTGCCGTTCACCGAGATGTATGTCGGGATCGTGTAGATGCCCCTCTCAGAGAATGATCCAACCACCTCGATCTCACCTGGTGCGACGAACTCCACGGAATTCCCCCTGATTCTACCTTTTGCTTCTAGAATGGACATCTTAGTCGGAAACTCGACCGTTACATTGCCAGACAGGTCCTCTACCCTGATCTTCAGCCTTACCTGCTCCCCGACTTTCACCTGTCTCTTATCGATCTCCACAACAGCCCTCCCAGACACCCCTCCTATCGGTATCTTTATCTCCTTGGTATAGATTCGCTCGGAAGCTTCACCTTCTATGGAGTAATAGATCACTACCTTCACGATGGCCGGACCAACGCTCGCTGCCCTAAAGGCGAAGGTCAACTCCCTAGTAGACCCCTCCGGGAGGTCCTTCACTAACTTGGATGTCTCAGTTATCGGCTCCAACTCATCAGACGAGTTAACGGCTATCAGGATCTTGGAGAGGGGGACCATGGTGGTGAATGTCACCTTGATCTCCACACGATCTCCTACGCTGGGGAGATCTGGAGATATCGCAATCAGCGCGTTCAACGGGTTCTCACTGGTGGATACTACCGAGATCTCACCCAGCGAGATAGTATGGACCTCCCCACTTGAATCCTCAACGTATATCTCCAGCGCGCCTCTATAATCTCCAACCGGTAAGCTCAAGGGCAGGAGGATCCTCTGTGACCCATTACCTTGGAGCTGTATCGAGAGTGGGAACTTGAGGGATAACACGTCTCCCCTCTTCGTGGTCAAATTGAGTCTGGCCTCGATCAGGGAGAGTGGTGCGGGCCCCACATTCAAAGCCAAGATGTGGAGATCACCTCTCCCACCGACTAGGAAGACGCGAGACCCATTCAGCAGCCTAATGTCGTAAGCTTTGAGGATCTTCATCTCACGCTTGATACCGTAGATTCCGTCGCTGGAGAAGCCAGTTAGATAAATCGGAGCAGCTGTCTCTCTTTTGGGAAGGGGAAGGCTCACCTTGAGAAGGTATTCAAAGCCCTCATTTTTCAGGAATACAGATCTCCCTCCTGGAAGGAGCAGCGTCAGGTTGGATGCATCTCCTGGATCCACGGAGACCTCGATGGTAGTCCCACCAATGCCCTCACTAGGTGCATCCAGCCCTATATCCAGACTGAAGCTCGGATCGGACACGAAAGTCAGCCCGTCAACGATGCATGTATCGCATCGATCCGGAGACAATATCGTGTATGTGGAGGGCCCTACCCGATCAACCCTCACCAAGTACTTCCCACTGCTGGAGGTATAGATTCCAAGGAATTCGCGAATAGGTAACCTGCTCGCTATAGTCAGATTTACTGAAGTTCCATAGGCCAGTAAGGAGACCTTCTCATCTTGAATGGTGAGCTTAGTATACGTATAGGGATCAACGGGACCCTCTAACTCCACTTCACTCGCAAGAGGCTTGATGAGACCGTTAAAGGAGAGGATGGTGTTATTTTTGCATATGAGTACCTCGGAGAGGTCGCCTTCGTTCGTCCAGTTGACCTCGAAAATCCATCCATCTAGAGAGGGGACCCAGAAACCCCTGGATTCGTTACCTTGTATCATGGCAACGGCTTCTCCATCGACTTTAGCCTCTAAGAGTTCCACGGTGGGCCTCCTCTTCGAAAGGATCGATATCTGAAGGATCTTGTCCGAAGACACCTTCACGAGGAAGGGTCCTATGAGAGCGTACCCGGTCGAGTTATCTGCTCCACTGGCGGGATGAGAGACAACCGATAGCTCCCTGAGCACGAATGTGACATTGGTACCGTTAACTAGAACCGTGTTGTAAGTGGTATTCCCCTCCTCAAGGGGATAGTATCCCTTGTCGCCTATTTTCGCCATCACATCTACAACATAGTCCACAGCCTCTATGAGGTGGAAGGATGGTGGAGCCTCCCCACCTCTGACTAAAACTGTACCGTTATATCTCACGCTATCAGACGGTTGAGAAGTTGGTGACTGAGCGTGCACATTAGGGGAGCTTATCGACAGCAATAGCAGCGCTGCCATCAGTGCTAGAGTCTTCCTATTCCACATTTTCAGGCGTTTCATCTCTCGGGCCTATTTTACGTTTGAACGACTATCGTCGATTATTCCCTCTCGAGATTAAGGCAATACCCTCTCTGGATCTCTCGGGAAGAGGGCTGCTTCTTTTATGTTAGGTAGATCCAGCATTTTCATGGTGAGCCTCTCTATCCCCACGGCGAATCCTCCGTGGGGTGGTGCACCGTAGGCGAAGAACTTGGTGAACCACTCCAAGCTTTTCGGATTCATCCCCTTTTCCTTTATCTGGGACACTAGTACATCATACCTGTGCTCTCTCTGACCGCCTGAGCTGAGTTCCAGCCCCTTGTAGAGGAGATCAACGCTTCTTGCCCAGGTTTCATCTTCTTTCATCACGTAGAAGGGTTTCACCTTGAATGGGAATCTGTTGACGAAGAAGAAGTCCGCCCCGTACTCCTGCTTCACGTACTGCCATAGAAGTCTCTCGCTCTCGGTGTCGTAATCCTCGCCGTACTCAACGCTCTTCCCCATCTCCTCTAATATGTCATACACTTTGGGGAATCTTAGTTCTGGAAATGGTGTTTTCGGGACCTCCAGTTCTACATTCAGCAGCTCCAACTCCTTTGACCTCTCCTCCACTACTCGTTTTATACCGGCCCTGATCATCTCCTCCTCAACCCTCATCGTATCCTGCTCGTTCTCTATGAAGGCTAACTCTACTGCTATGGATCTGAACTCGCTTAGATGTCTGGGAGTGTGACTGAGCTCCGCTCTCCAGTTCACGCCTAGGTCGTATATCCTCTCAAATCCTCCTATTATGGTTAACTGCCTGTGCAGCTGGGGATCCTGCCTCAAGTACGCCTCTCTATCGAAGTATTGGACCCTGAAGACCTCTGCACCACTCTCGCTCGCGGCCCCTATTATGGCAGGCGTGAACACCCTCAGGAACCCATTCTCCCTCAACCATTCCTCCATGCCATGTATTAGAGATGCCTCTATCTTGAAAATGGCCTGGACTTCCGGCCTTCTGAGGTCCAGAGGACGGTTGTCCAATCTGGTAGGTAGCTGAGCGGGGACCTTCCAGTTTGGGTCCATCGGGAGTTTGGGGTGAGCTATGGAGTGCACGACGATCTTAGCCGGCACTATCTCCCTGTCCACGGCCTTGGCTTTCTTCTCAGCCACCTCCTCGCCCACCGCCTCTATGACCGATTCTTGGGTCAGTTTATCGGTGAGCTCGAATAACTCATCGGGAGTGGCCCCTCTCTTGAGTGTCAGCTGGATTTTCTCCTTCCAGTTCCTTATGACCACGAACCTGATCCTTCCTAGGTCGCGTATCTCGCTGACCCAGCCGTGGACTTTCACTCCACCTTCCTCACCCATATGAATACCCTCCTACCGTCTACCTCCCATTCCTTACCGAAGGAACTCCCTGGCACCTCGCTCTCGTCGCTGACGAACTTTATAACGTTCGCATCGGAGTCCCACGCTATCTCATCGTAGTACTTCTCCAGCGCCCTCCTTATGTCCTCGTCGCCCTGTATATAGACCTCTATCCTCTCCAAACCTATGGTGAGACCTAATTCCTTTCTCATAAGCTGGATTCTCCTAGTAAGCTCCCTAGCTAGGCCTCCTAGAATCTCCTCCTCACCCATCTCTAGGTTGAGAAATACACTTCCCTCACTGAAATCAGCCTGGGCCCATTTTCCGTCGGCAGGTGCCTCTCCAATCCTAACTTCTCTCACATTCGCCTCCGTGATCAGTACATCTTTGAGGACCTCAACTGCCTTCCTCACCGCATCGTTCCCAGTGACGACGATCATCTCCCTCAGGGGCTGCCTCTTCCTCACCCCAGCGTTGGATCGAGCGAATCCGGACGCGCTAACTATGGATCTGACGTGCTCCATCATGTCCTCCAGCTCGGGATCGATCATCTCTTCATCCGGATCCGCCAACAGGAGGAAGTTCACGCTTTCGGGATCGTTCTCTCCTCTAAACGATTCCAGATATATCTTCTCCGACATGAGCGGTGCGAAGATGGATAGATAGGGCAAGGTCTCCCTCAGCACGTGGAAGAGCACCCTTCCCCATTGGTCGGCCACGGATCTATCCTTCGATCTCAGCTTCTTCCTAGCTACCCTGAGGTACAAGTGACTCAGGTCATCTATCAGGAACGAGAGGACCTCGTTGCTTGCCACATGGAGGTGATACTCGTTCATGCTCTCCCTGACCTTCTTCATCATGGAATGAAGCCTAGACAGAACCCACCTGTTAACAGGATCTAGCTCCTCCTTGGGAGGAAGCTGATCCAATTCCCTATCCCTCAGATACGTTGTAGCGAATACGTAGACGTTCCAGACGACAGAGAGGCGTCTCTCCATCTCCTTGAGTCCCTTCCAAGAGAACCTCAGGTCCTGCCACGGTACCTTGGTGAGGACGAAGAACCTGAAAGTGTCCCTAGCTACATTCTTCAAGATCTCCGGAGGAGGCACGTAGTTCCCCAAGCGTTTGTGCATCTCCCTTCCCTTCTCATCTAACATGAAGCCGTGCATTAGGACGGACTTGTAGGGCACTTGGTTGAAGAGGAGGGTCCCCATCCTCAGTAAGCTGAAGAACCACCCCCTTATCTGATCGTGTCCCTCCGTTATGAAATCTACGGGGAATATCTCTTGGAAGGCCTCCCTGTTCCTATGAGGATACCCGACGCTGGCGAAGAAGGATACACCAGAGTCGTACCACACGTCCATTATATCGGGGATCCTCCTCATCTCCCCTCCGCACTTGGGGCACTTCCATGTGACCCCATCGACCCAAGGCCTATGCAGGTCCTCGAGCTTGACCCCGGCCTTCTCCTCGATCTCCTTGGCAGAGCCTACGACCTCTATATGACCGCAGCTCTCGCACCTCCAAACTGGCAGAGGGATACCCCAATACCTCTGCCTCGATATTATCCAGTCCTCTAGGCCAAGCAGCCAGTCCCTAAATCTCCTCTCTCCACCCCACTTGGGGACCCACTTTGCCTTACCGCTCTCCTCGAGCAGCTTCTCCCTCAGGTCGGTCAGCTTGACGAACCACTGCTTGGTTGTCCTTATTATCAGCGGCGTGTCGCACCTCCAGCACACAGGATACTTGTGTATGACGGTCCCTCTGTGGAACAGAGCGCCTCTCTCCTCCAGATCTTCAATTATTATGCTGTTCGCTTCCCTCACTTGGAGACCAGCGTACTTACCGGCTTCTTCGGTGAACCTACCCCTCTCATCCACCGGACTGACGACGGGCAGGCCGTACCTCATGCCGACCTCGAAGTCCTCCTTACCGTGACCGGGCGCGCTGTGCACGCACCCGCTACCCTCTTCCATGGTGACGTACTCCTCACTCAGCACGACCCTGTGCACATCCTTGAGCCTCTGCTGAACAGGAACTAGGTCCTCTAGGGGATGCTCGTACTTCAGACCTTCGAGCGTACGCCCTTCAAACTCCTCCACGACCTCGTACTCCTCTATCCCAGCATCCTTCATCACAGCCTCCAACCTGGCCTTGGCTAGGATGAGCAGGTCCCCACCGACCCTGACTTTGACATACTTTTCGTTCGGGTGCACCATGACCGCCACGTTGCCGGGTAGGGTCCACGGGGTGGTCGTCCATATGAGAAGATACTCGTTCTCACTTCCCCGAACCCTGAACTTGACGTATATGGAGGGATCCATCAGGTCCTTGTAACTCTCGCTCACCTCGTAGTCTGACAGAACGGTCTCACATCTGGGGCACCAGTGAACGGGTCTCTCTCCCTCGTAGAGTCTCCCACTTTCCCAGATCTTCTTCACGCCCCACCAGGCGCTCTCTATGTATTCGTTCTCGAACGTCCTGTACGGATGATCCCAGTCCATCGATACCGCGAATTCCTTGAAGTGCTTGGTCATGGATTCCAGATTCTTGCTAGCCAGCTCCTTACATTTCAGAACGAACTTGTCTATCCCGTAATTCTCAATGTCCTTCTTGGATGTGAAGCCCAAGGCCTTCTCGGTCATCACCTCTATGGGGAGACCGTGGGTGTCCCATCCCGGCTTATCCAAGACGTCGTAGCCCTCTCCCCTCTTGAACCTGAGTACCGAGTCCTTGATTATCTTGTTCCACACGGTTCCCGGGTGGGGCATATCAGATGAAGGGTAGGGAGGGCCGTCTAGGAAGTGGAACCTCTTACTACCCTTCCTAGCCTCTCTCAGCCTCTCGTAGACCCTAGCTTCATCCCAGAACTTCAGTATCTCAGGCTCGTACTTCTTGGGATCGAAATTCCTAGTCAGTTGTCTTACCCTGCTCATTTCCCGGGGCACCTCGCTGCGTGCTCACTCCTACGTCGACCTTCAAGTTTATAAATGAGAGCGAATACCCCCCTACGAGGGCGAGCGGCCATAGCGGCCGGGGACACACCCGGACTCATTCCGAACCCGGAAGTTAAGCCCGGCCGCGTTCCGCGGAGTACTGAGCTCCGTAAGGGCTCGGGAAACGCGGAAGCCGCTAAGCCCCCTTAACATGTGTGCAGCAACTCCTCCGCGCCTACCTTCTCCGCTACCTTCACGAAATCCTTCCATTTACCTCTAGTCTTAGGCTTCTTGGGGACGAACGGACAGGAAACGTCATACGATATGGATACGTCGTAGGTCCCGATCTCCTTCGCCAGCTTGACTATATCGTCCTTATCCATCCCTATTAAGGGCCTGAGCACAGGCTTCTCCAAGCACCTGCTCTCCACCTCCAAGTTATCTAGGGTCTGACTCGCCACCTGGCCGAGGGAATCGCCCGTGACTATGGCTCTGGCTCCAACCTCTTTGGCCATCTTGTTGGCGATGACGAGCATCCTCCTCTTGCAGAGGAGGCATGTCCACTCCCTCGCGCCCCTCTCGACGAACTCCTTCAGGGCTGATGCATGTTCTATCACCACGGGCTCGAACTTAACGCCGTGGGAGTACCTCTTCAACACAGAGACTATCTTCCTGAACCCCCTCTCCTCCTCTGGTGTCTTCCTGAAGTGCACAGGTATGACCACGGCTCCCCTCCTCATCATGAGCCAAGCGGCCACGGGGCTGTCTATACCGCTGGATATGAGGGCGATCACTTTACCCTGACTGCCGACGGGAAGCCCACCGTATCCCTCTATCCTCTCATCGGTGATGTAGGCCTTGCCCGCCACTATCTCTATGATTATCTCTTGGTTTGGATTGCTCAGATCGACGGGCCTTCCAGTATCCCCCTTTATTAGACCGCCGACATCTCTGGCCAACTCCATTGACGTAAGGGGGAAGTCCTTGGTGACCCTCTGAACCCTGACGGCGAAGCTACCATCCTTTTGAGCAGCTATCGAGAGAGCGACCCTCTTTATCGCACCTATCTGGGCTTCAGTCTCGATGGAGGGACTGTAGGACTTCACACCGAATACCCACTTGGTGACCTCCCTGACCCGCGGATCCGACGTATATGCCACGATCCTGCTAGCCCTCTTGACGATCTTTATGAAGTGAACTCCTTCCGCCCTGAAGGTTTCCTCCAAATTCCTGATCAATAATCTCTCCATCTCCCTTCTGACATGCGAGGATTTCAGGCCTATCTCGGAGTACCTCACCACTAGGGAGTTGAACTTATCCAAGGAATCACCGGGCTACTTGGATGCCCTCCCAAAAATCTATCGCTGCTCATCGAGATTGGGTTGACAAAGATTTTACAGCTGTGAGAAGCGAAACCTTAAAGCGCCCCCGCATCCAATTAGGAGAGGAGCATCATGCCCCCTATCTACTACCACTTGGAGGATTCCGAGGGAGCGGTGGAGGTGTGGTTCACTGGAGGGACCAGCAGGAAGGTGAAGCACAGGCCCTACTTCTACACGCTCCCAGATGAGGAGACGAGGGTCTCTGGCTTCATAGAGAAGGAGAGGGTAAGGGCCAAGGTGATGGGTGTAGAGAAGGAGCTGATAAAGTTCTACTTCTTGGACGATAAGGCTAGGAAGAAGGCTGCGAAGAAAGTAGAGAGACCCTTCGATCTGGATGTCTCTCCTTGGTTCCAATTCTGTGTGGATCACGGATTAACTCCATTCTCACAACTGGATGAGGATCTTAAGCCCGTTGGGGAACTAGGTGGGTTAGAGGAACTCAAGAAGATCTTCTTTTCGGGACTGATATACAGCGAAGAGGGCTTTCCTATAGAGGGGAAAAGCCCTGTGGTGGCCATCGCCTATGCCATCGATGATGGTCCCATCGAGATTATGACTGCTAATGATCTAGATGATTCTGTCGTGCTTAAGGAATTCATCTCACTAGTTAGGACGGAGGATCCGGATGCCATAGTTGGGTACGGCCATGATGCCGATGAGTTCAAGCACATGATGGCCCGAGCCAAGCTCCATGGGATCAAATTGGCTATAGGAAGGGACGGTTCTGAACCCCAAGAGACGGGTAGGTTCTTCAGGGGGACCATACTCGTCGAAAACAGGATAAAAGGGAGGGCCAATCTCGATATCTTTCCCATCGCTTGGAGAGATTTCCCACAGCTTCCTGAGAGGACATGGTACGAGCTAGCTGATGAGATAGGTGTTGAGAGGCCCAAAGTGATGATGAAGTTTAGAATTGCTGAAGCTTGGAGATCTAACAGGGAAGGGGCCCTCAATTATCTGAAACAGAAGCTCCACACGATAAGGGGGATATACAGGAAGTTGATGGATCATCAGGCGGAACTCTCTAAACTCACCCTGAGACCCATCCACAGACTGATCAGGACTCCTGTGGGTGAAATAGTCGAATCTTACATCATCAGGGAGGCTAAGTCCCAAAGATGGGTATTCCCTCTCAAGGAGGCGAGGAGGGAGAGCGGATACGAGGGCGGTTACGTCTGGCTGAAATCGCCCGGTATGTACGAGGAGATAGGCTACCTCGATTTCGCCAGCATGTACCCTTCAATCATGGCTCATCACAACATAAGCTTCGAGACCGTCGATCCCTCCCCGGAGCTCTGTGAGGAAGTCGAGGAGGTCGAGGTAGAGGGTGTCACTGCGAGGATCTGCAAGGATGTGAGGGGCTTGGTTCCCATACTGGTCAGAAAGCTGATGGATGAGAGATCGGCGATCAAGGCCAAGATGAAGGAGCTCTCACCGGACGACCCGGAGTACAAGAGGTTAGATGCCCTACAGAAGGCCGTCAAGGTCGTTACCAATGCCATGTATGGTTACATGGGGTGGACGAACGCCCTCCTCATGAACGTGAAGGCGGCTAGGATAACCTCAGCATACGGGAGGTACTACATAAAGGAGGTGAGGGAGAGGGCAGAGTCCAAGGGACTCACCGTGATTTACATAGACACGGATGGGATTCAACTCGTGGGAGGAAAGAGAGAGGATTATGAGGGACTACTCGAGGAGGTGAACAAGGATCTCCCCATAAGGATCGAGTTGGAGTACATCGCCGAGAGAGGGATCTACGTCGCGAAGAAGAAGTATGCACATCTAGTGGAGGGCAGGCTCATCGCTAAGGGATTCGAGTTCGTCAGGAGGGACTATCCACCCATAATAAAGGAGGCCCAGAAGAAGGTAGTTGAAATGGCCCTCAGAGGGGGCGATCTAGATGAGATAAAGAGGTTGATCAACGAGTACAGGAGCAGGATCCTAAACAGGGAGGTAAGAAAGGAGGACCTCATCATCATGGAGACCATTGGCAAGGAACTGGACAAGTTCGAGAGGAAGACCAAGGGATTCTACGTGGCGATGTGGCTCCTAGAGAAGAAAGGTATAGAGGTGCATAGGGGACAGGTTCTAAGGATCCTCATAGTGAAAGGACCGGGAAGTGTTAACGAGAGAGCGAGACCGGCTGAGTTCTTCGATTTGGATGACGTAGATGTGGACTACTACGTGAAGCTCTTCGATCAAGTTATGGAGAGGACCCTGTCCTCCCTCAAGAAAGTCGGAATATCTGAGAAGAGGACAGGGGGGTTAGAGGAGTGGTTAGGATGACCCCCCTCACACCTTGAGGAACTTGAGAGGGAGCTTCGAGGACCCTCTCTTCCTGTAGGGTCTGTTCAGGGGAACGGCTACCTTCCTCTCCTCCTCGGACCTAGGTCTCACGATTCCCAGGTAGACCGCACAACTTATGCAGTAGTACCTAGTCTCAAGCCTCTTGGATATGTAGGCCCCCTGCCTCTCCAAGTCCTTCCCGAGGCTTCCACCAACGGGCGATACCCACTTGGTCACCTTAACCGCCTTATCAGCTGGGACCGCTCTCCCACACTGATAGCACTGGACTATCCTCTCGTGACCAGAACCACCTAGTTTCCTACCTCTGTTTTTCCTCTTCTTAGGCATACATTTCCCTAGCGAACTGAGGTGATCTGTGAAAATAAAGGTTTCCTTCTGCGCCGCCCAGCAGCCATCATCGGTTAACGAGGGATTTTGGAGATGAAGAAAGGAAATCAGAGGAAAAGGGGACCGCACGTCTGGCGATCAGTAGGATCTTCCTATCCATGCCCTGTGTTTCGCCTCTCTTCCACAGATAACGCACTTCTCCCCCTTGCCTTCCAATGCGTTTTCCTCGAACCCAAGTATGCCGTATCCGACCTCTTCCTCTACTTCGTGCCCGCACTCCTCTAGACCGCACCAGGGGAATGAGACGATCTTCTCGCCCACGTTTTCCCTGATCTCCTCTAATGTTTTAGCATGAACTGTCCTCTTTTCAAAGTATTCCCTGGCCTGCCTCCTCATCTCCTCCTCTATTTCACGGAAGAGGGATTCTATCCTGCTCTTGAGGTCGTCGAATGGAACTAGAGACCTCTCCATGGTGTCCCTCCTGAAGAGGGTCAGGGTCCTCTCCTCGTATTCCTTCCTGCCCACCTCAATCCTTATGGGGACGCCCTTCATCTCCCACTTAAAGAACTTGTATCCGGGCCTCTCATCGGTATCATCCAGCTCGACCCTGTAATCACCAGCGAGGGAGTTGTAGACCTCCTTGGCGTACTCGAGAACCTTCTCCTCATACCCCTTCGATGGGATGGGTACCACGACGATCTGAATTGGGGCAAGCTTGGGCGGGAGTTTCAATCCCCTATCGTCGCCATGAATGGCTATCAGTGCCGCTAGAGACCTTTCAGATATCCCGAAGGAGGTAGTATTGACGTTCTTCTTCTCTCCGTTCTCGTCCATGTACTCTAGGCCGTAGGTCCTAGCGAACAGATCACCGAAGTTTATGGCGCTTCCAAGTTCCAAGGCTTTCCCATCGGGCATTATGGTTATCAGATCGTAATTGTACTTGGCCCCTGGGAATGTGTCCCAAGGCGTGGTCTTCACCACCACGTAGGGGACTAGGAGCTCATCATAGAACTTCTTGTAGATCCACACCTCCAGCTCCACCTGCTTCACCGCATCCTCGTACGTGGCGTGGAATGTGTGCCCCTCCTTGAAGAACACGATCTCCCTGACCCTCAGCATGGGCCTAGTGGCCTTAGTCTCATACCTATACACCGGGACGATCTGATAGATCCTAAGCGGTAAGTCCTTGTAGCTCGTTATCCACCTGTTCAGAACCTCGTACATGATGGCCTCGCTGGTTGGCCTCAACGCTAGCTTCTCCTTTATCTCCTGCTTACCCAATCGAGTGATCCAGTAGATGGAATCCTCGAAGCCCTTGATGAATCTGAACTCCCTGCTCAAAACTCCCTCCGGCACCACGCCCGGGAAGTACACCCTCTTATGCCCAGTCTGTCTCATCAGCCTCTCCATGACGTTCATCACGTTCTCCATTAGTTCATAGCCGAAGGGAAGCCATACGTACATCCCCTTGACTGGATATCTCTCATCCAAGATTTCCGCCTTGAAGAGGACCTCATCGAACCATCTGGAGAAGTTCTCCCCCTTAGGAGTTAGTTCGAACGCCTCTCTTTCCGACATGTTCCCGCCTCGCCCTGCTCAACCTTCCGAGTCGGTCCCTATCTAAAAACTATGCCGATCGATCTGAGGAAGTCCTCCCTCTCGGACACCCTGAGCACATTGAATCTCATCCCCGGATTCTCCTCCTCCAACTTCCGCACGAGCCTAAGGTAGATGTTCTCGAAGTCAGGCTCCATTTCCCCCGACTCCGCGAGAGCCAGCAATTCCTCCACAGGAACCTCGACAAAAGGTGAAACATGACCGAGGACCTCTCTCAAAGCGAGGAATACCCTGCCTTTCAACACGAGAAGGGATGGCGATCCCGTGAAAATGAACCTTAGGAGGAGGCCTACGGCGTCATCCAAGAGTAGAGGGAGGACAACTTTACCGTTACCCCCTCCTCCCTCCTTTAAGAAGGCCAAGATGGCCTCCCACAAATCCGCGTAGGGTGGTAGTCTTTCCTCCCTGATCGAGACGGGAAATCCGGATTCAATCTCCGAGAAGAGATCCCACAGCAGATCATCTCGCTTGAGTCCTGACCTGAGGAAGACAATATCGTCGTCCCTTCTCAGGAGCTTGTACCTGCTTATAGCCCTCTTAGTCCTGCTGAGCAGGGAATCTCTGAGGCAGCGACGGCATAGTGCCTCTCCGGAATACCTCCTCACAATTAGCACATCGCTCGATCCGCACCTGCTGCACCTGAGAGCATTTTTAGTGGGCGGGGATTCATTCATCAGATAAGGTGCACGCATTGCTCGATATAAAACCAGAAGCAGAAGTGATCTACGATCCTGAGAGATGGAGGATATTAGCTAGGAAGAGGAAGAGAGCGATCGAAGTGATGGAAGTGCTATACAGCAGGGGAACACCAGCTTATGTCTACGGGAGCGTGGCCCGTGGAGATGTGAGAGAGAGCAGCGACGTAGATGTGGTCGTACCTAGATACTCGCTCCCCCCTTCTCTCCTAGAGGGGATCCTAACTGACCATCTAGGGGATCCCGTCTACAGGGAGATAGTCCAAGCCACCCCTAGGAGCACTCCCAAGTACTACATTCACTTCGATGGTAATACCACGGTCTCTATACCGATAGGGGCGCTGAGGAAGAGAGAGGAGGAGTTCTACAAATTCGGCGGGAGGCTCGATTTGATGGGCCTTAGAAAAGGAAGGAGGGTACCAGGTGTGAACAAGGAATTGAGGTTGATATTCCCGACGGAAAATGGTCACTTAGAGTATCCTGTGCTCGGATACGAGGAATACGTGGCCAAAGTACTGGGTGTGGATAAGGACGTAGTTGAGGAGAGAGTGAGGGTTCTCACAAAGCGGAGATCCGTCGGTACAACGGGTCTCTATCTCACGTACCGCCTGTTACCGGGGGAAAGTTTTGAAGAAGCCATATCAAAGCTCAAAAAAGTGAAGAAGGGATTCAGATCGAGATTAGCTGAGGATGGAATCTGATCGTTCACTCTATCTGATACCTAAGTTTCGCGGCGATTCCGCCAAGGGATAACAACTTCTCGCCGGGCTCGCTCTTCGCATCCACTATATGAAACTCCGCCCTCGTGTCCTCACACATCTCCAATATCTTGAGCACGTCGTCGCGCGTCTCGGGATCGAAAAGGAGGGAGCTAGCTACCAAGACCTCATCAGCTGCGCCGAACTGAACGGCCCTCATTACCTCCTTCAGACCGTAAGTAACGAGCCTGGAATCCCTACCAAGCAGCTCAAATATCTCATCCACAGCCCTCATGTCCTGCGCCAAGGTCAGCTCCTTCACGACTTTCTCAACGTCGCCTCGCTTTATCATCTCTAGGATGCCGGAGAAAGTGGAACTAGTGGCTCCACCTTCTCGGAGCTTCTTCCCGAGCTCTGGATTCCTTTCCTTCACGTAGGATGAGAACTTCTCCTTGGTGTACCCGGGCCCTCCCACTACTATAGCCTGGGGTTTCATCCTGGAGTCTATCTCCTCCAATAGGGATGAGAGCTCCGCGTAGTATCTCCTCTCCGCGTCATCCCTCCTTTTCAGGTCTCCTCTCTTCGATGGGAGGTTGGACCTTACGTAGGCGATCTCCTCGGCCCTATACGCATCCACCTTTGCAACGGTGGCACCTTCGTCATCCATCGCCACTAGTATGACGTTTCCTTTACTTGAGGACTCCTCCGCCCTCCTCAATATGTCCAGATGAGATCTACTCCACTTCTTCTTCACGATCTTCAGTGTGGATCCCTCTGTGACGTTTAACGTGTGATGCTGACCCTGTATCCCGAACTTCTCCGGACCCACCCTGACTATGCCCGCGATCCTCAGCCTAGCGGAGTACTGATCCATCTTGACCTTTTCCACCTCTAAGGTGATGGTCATGGAGACCCTTTCTCCGCTGTCGGCCCTTATCCCTTCCTGCTTCACTCTCCTAGTAGTCCTCATGGTAACGAGGTCTCCCGGCTCTAGGATCGAGGAGAGCCAGTAGAGATCATCCAAGCTTTCAACCCTCAGTTTGATGAATCCCTTCTTGAGATCCTGCTCTAGGATCTTCAACTACGCCACCTACTGTGCTGTATATATCGCCATTCCAGAGGGTCTCCTCACGATATCCCTAGCGATTCCCCCAACTATGGCTCTGACACCCACCTCATAGGCCTTATCCACTATCCTCTGGGTAACTATCCTGTCGTAGACGATGTACCTGACGCCGCTGACCTCCGATAGAGCGTTGAGGAGATCGGATGTCGATACCTCCCTTATCAGTGAGAGGTTGTCGTCCAGTAATAGGACCTTGTCGGTGCCCCTGATCCTCGCGTACTGCTCCCTGAACATCTCGGGTATCCTGAGCAGCCTCTCATCCTCCTCCCTCTCATGTCTCTGATGAGATACATGGGGCGCGGCGGATCTTATGACGGTGATCCTCCTCTCCTGAGGCGGAGATATTCCGAGCTCCTTCCTCACCTCATCGGCCGGGACGGCTGAGGAAAGGGCCCTCCTAATCTCCTTGGCTGTTAGCTCCTCGACTACCTTACCTTCCGGAGCTCTGGCCACGTAATCTATGTCCGTCTGCTCGAGTAGAGTTCTGAGAACCATTTCGCCGCCCCTATCCCCATCGACGAAAGCTATAGCTTCCTTTTCCGAGATCAGCTTAACCAGAGATTTGGGAACCCTCTCCACAGCGCCGCCCATCGCTATCACGTTATCGTAACCGTATTTCAGGAGGTTCATGACGTCAGCCCTACCCTCGACGACTATTATCTCCTCAGCATCCTCAACGCCCCTAGCAGCCGGTAGCTCCTCGTCTCCATAGAGTATGAAGTTGGACTTCGCGCTCTCTCTCTGCACGAACTCTATGAGCTTCCTGAAGCTGTCCTCCCTCTCAACGGACCACTTCTTCAATATCTCAGCGGCCCTCTTGGCTATCTCATTTCGCCTCTCCTCTCTATCGTCGAGTATTCTAATCAACTTGAATTTCGCTGGATAGGGACCGACCTTATCAACAGTCTCCATCGCAGCGGCGAGTAGTGCGGTTCTGACCTTATCTAGTCCGGAGTACAGCTCAACGATCCCTCTGGACCTATCTCCCTCTCTCCTCATCCTTATGTTTATCCTTCCTATCTTCCCCGTCCTCTGGAGTTCCTTGAGCTCTAACTCAGGGCCGAGTAGACCCTCTAATTGTCCGAAAATAGCCCCTATCACATCACTAGTCTCCACCACGCCGTTAACTATAACCTCTAATTTGGCAATATACTTATGATGGAAAGCGTCCCTTCTCGAATTATCTGCCAAGATAACCATCCTCCCAAGGATACGGATGTCCGCCCGCCAACTAATCCCCGCGGGTCACAGGTCAGCCCACGCTTTCCTCCCTACCCACGGGGTCATGCAGTGGCGGGCGGCCGATATACGACACTTGCCGCAAATATAATCTCTTCGGTCCACTGGAAATCCCTATCACAGAGATGCCTAAAATCCCAGTGAAGGGCACCTAATTTACGGGTCCTATTCGAGGAGCTCACGCTCTTAGCCGCCTCCAACTAACCATGACCGTCGCCGTAAAAGACCATAAAAGATTAAAATGGAGTGGGGTCCGTCCCCATCCGAGGATAGATATGGGAACAGTGAGGGAGAAGGTAATTAAGAGGACTGCGTATAAGCTCGTCAAGCAGTATCCAGATATCTGGACCGAGGATTTCGAGCATAACAAGAGAATGCTCTCCCAGATAGCTGAGATAAAGTCCAAAGTCTACAGAAACAGGATAGCGGGATATATCACCAGACTGAAGGTCAGAGAGAGGGAAGGAACACTCGTCTGATCCCCTCACCTCATAATGAGCTCTTTTTCGTTCGATTTCATCCTTTTCAAGGCTATCCTTTTAGAAGCTGACACGCACTCACGAATCGAGGGAAAATGAAGAGGATACTCTATGAGGACCTAGAGACGGCCCTTAAAGCTAGAGAGGCCAAGATAGCTGTCTTGGGCCAGGGCTACATAGGCCTTCCCACCTCACTTCTCATGGCAAGGGCGGGATTCACCGTCTACGGATTCGATGTGAACAGGAACCTGATAGATGAGCTCTCGAGGGGAGAGACCCGCCTCAAACAGGAGAAGGGCATAGCCGAATTGTTAGATGAGCTTAAAGAACGCAATTATTTCCCAACGGGGGATCTAAGCGAACTGTATGGATCTGACGTGGTTCTGATAGCCGTTCCCACTCCAAAGGGAAGGGATGGGCCTAACCTCAGCATGGTACTGTCGGCTTTGGAGAGCGCCCTAGAGATAGTGAGGAGAGGCGGACTCATAGTGATAGAGAGTACACTACCTCCCAGAACGTTCTACGATCTAATAATCCCGACAGTTGAATCTAGGGGCCTCAAGGTGGGCAAGGATGTCTACCTAGCGTACTGCCCAGAGAGGGCCCTACCAGGAAAGCTCCTCCAGGAGCTCGTCCAGAACTTCAGGATAATCGGTGCCGTCGATGAGAAGTCAGGACTGCTAGCTAAGACGCTATACGAGTCCTTCGTCGAGGGGGGAATAGAGATAGTAGATCCCCTCACGGCCGAGATGGTCAAACTGGTGGAGAATTCGTACAGGGATGTGAACATAGCCTTCGCCAATGAGGTGGCGAGGATGTGCGAGGTCTTGGGCGTGGATGTGAGGAAGGTCAGGGAGCTAGCGAATAAGCACCCCAGGGTAAACATGCTGATCCCGGGGATAGGTGTGGGAGGGAGCTGCCTAACCAAGGACCCGTGGTTCCTATTCTGGGCCTCGCAGGAGAGAGGCTATCGACCCAACCTGATAAAGAGGGCCAGGGAACTCAACGCCGAGATGCCATTCCATTACGCTGACATCCTAGACGAAGTCGTGAGGCAGCTTAGGGGCGGAAGGAGCGGTGTGATAGCTGTGCTGGGTTCCACATACAAGGGAGACGTACCCGATCCCAGAGAGTCTCCTGTAGAGCCCTTCGTGAAGGAACTGGTCAAGAGGGGTCACGCAGTCAAGGTGTACGACCCCCTCGTCAGGTCCCCGTTCGGCGGTGAGTACGTACCCGATATGCTGGAGGCAGTCAAAGACGCTGATGCAATAGCCTTCGTGACCGATCACACTGAGTTCAAAATGCTCGACCTGAGGAAGCTGAGGAGAGCTGTAAAGAAGGATGGACCGGTGATACTGTTCGACGGGAGACTCCTTTTCGATCCAGAAGAGGCTGAGGAAGCTGGTTTCACGTACATCTCGGTGGGAAGACCCTACACGACGATCTTGGAGAGATCCCTCGTGACTATAGAGGATTGAATCGAAAATGTAAGAAATCCGGATCAAGAGATATGATCTAGAAGGAACGAGGGGAGCGAAACTATCTTCATGCCTTTCACCTTATTTCTCCCCTCTAGGGCTTCGTAGATCATGGAGTAGCATGCGACCTCCTCGATAATTACGTAGTCGGCATCCATGTTGCTGGCTATATCGAGCAGCTTTCCTAGCCATCTGTCGAACTTCTCCGGCTCCGCTTGGTAGATGAGCGTGGCCCCGCAGTCACAGCATACCCACTCCGGGATCTCTAACACATTCGCATTCTTTATGGATCTCAATATCCTCTCGGAAGCGCCATTGCTCCTGCACGAGGGCACCAAGAACACCTTGTTCTTCTTTCCCTTCAGGCTCTTCGTCCTTATCTTTCCCTCCTCTAAAGCCTCTTCTATGACAGAGGCCAAGTCCTTCATGCCCAGATCCGTGAACATGTTGGCACAGAGCGAGCACCCAGACACCACGCTTTTAGGGGAGAGATCAGCTAAGAACCTCCTCAACTCCTCCCTTGACTCCTCAGAACTGTCCTTCTCCCCAATCACGTACACGAGCCCTCCACAGCATGGCTCGTTTGTTCCCGCTGGGACTACTCTCTCCGAGATCTTCTGGAGGAGCTTGTTCGCTGCTAACGCCACTTCAGGTACCGTGTGCACCCAGCATCCTGCGAAGAAGAGTAGATCTGCTCCCTTCTCGGGCTGGAAGTCGGGCGGCAGCCAGACCCCCTTAGTTATCCTGTCTCCGATCGGGCTGCCGGTCTTCCTTCTCACATCTCTCATGCCGACGGTGACTAGAGGGACGTATCCCATGTCTATTAACGCCGATCTGGAACCGACGATCACACCGAACACATCAATGCCCACAGGACAGAAGTTACTGCAGAGCCCGCAGTTCATGCAGGTGAACGTGTAGCTGAGGAACTCTTCAGTTAATTCGATCTTTCCGTAGCTGAGCATTGAGAGGAGCTTTATACGGGCCCTTGCACCTTCTGTCTCTCTGAGACCCTCCACATGGAACATAGGGCAGGGGATGTTGCACGCTCCGCATCCAATGCATCTCCCGAGCTCCTTGACAAGCTGCTCCGGGAACTCCACCAAGGGATTCACCTCTCGACGAGCTTTCCGGGATTCATGATCCAGTTCGGATCAAGTGCCTCCTTCACCTTGGAGAATATGGTCACAAATCCCTCATCCATATCAGGGGTTATCCTGTTGACTCCGACGCCGGTTCCAAACCCCACAGATCCTCCCAGCGATATCGTCCTGCTTATGACGTTTTGGGCCGCTTTTTCCGTCCTCTCTACCTCCTTCTCGTTGGTGGGATCGTAGAGGAATATGGCCATGACCCAACCCAGAGGCGGGTCGAAGACCGTTACCACAGGGAGCTTCATCCTGGAACCCGTCCTATCTATCTCTTGGACGGCATCCCTGACTAGATGGGGATGAACTCTCATGCTCACGACCTTTATTGCCGACTCCCTGCTCCTCGCTATCTCGTATATGCCCTTCCTCCTGATCCATATGTCACTCGCGTCCTTCAAATCAGCTTCCTCATGGTGAATCTCCATACTGCCCAATACCTCGCTCAACCTAGAGCTCCACAGATCCACGCATTCCTCTTTACCTGCCATCTCCAAGTAAGCTATAGCTTCCATCCCGCCACCTTCAACCACCTCTCTGTAGTTATGATACACCTCGAAGCCCAGTATACCTATGCCCTCCCTCTCTATAGTATTTTGGACGGTTATGGAGTCATATACATCCGAGAACTCTATCATGAAGGCCCTTCTGCTCTCTGGCTTCGGAGGGAGTCTCAGATAGGCGGATGTGAATATTCCTAGAGTTCCTTCCGATCCCAGCATTAGGCCAAGAGCGTTCCACTTGCTGGGAGGTCCCGGCTGCTCCACTAAGACTACCTCTCCGGATGGAAGGACCGCCTCAACACCTATCACCAAATCCTTCATGGTCCCGTACTTAGCTGAGAGAGGAGAGGCTGCATCCTCGGCTATCAATCCGCCAATGGTGGAAAATCCGGCTCCATCCGGATTAATAGGCATGAACCTGTCGGGAAACACCTTGTTGAGCTCTAAAACTTTTAATCCAGCTTCCACCCTGACGAGACCGCTGTAATCGTCCTTGTCAAGTATGCCATTCATCATCTGCATATCTACAACTATGCCTCCCTCTATGGGTAACGGTCCCCCAACTAGAGACGTCCCTGAGCCCCTAGGAATTACCGGGACACCATATCTATTTGCTGCTTCCACGATGAATGACACATCCTCCACATCAGACGGTCTAACCACGGCTGATGGAATCGCATGAATACCAGAAGCATCGTAAGAGTAGGCAGACCTATCCAGATCCTCCAGAAGAACCCTATCTTCCCCTAACTGGGAGGCGATCTCCTCCGCCGCTTTAACTGCTGGTTCCTCGGCCATATTTAACCCTAAGACCCATGAGAGCAGGAAAATGTAATAACCTTTCGCAGAGTAGGGGATATTGGTGGGATCCGGTGTTTAGACTTCCACTCGACGGTCTTCACAGAGAGCTGGGGGCTAAGTTCTTCGAATTCGCTGGTTGGGAGATGCCGATGAAGTACACGAACTCACTAAAGGAGACGCTCTCGGTCAGGAATTCGGTCGGGATATTCGACACATCTCACATGGGGCGTTTCTTACTGCGGGGGCCCGAGGTGGTTGACTTCCTCCAGAGAGCCACTTCAAATAACATCAAGATATCCAACGGAAGGACGAGGTACACCCTAACCCTCAATCCCCAAGGAGGAATAAAGGACGATAATGTGGCCTTTAAGCTTTCGGATGATCTCATTCTGTTCGTTGTGAACGCGTCGAACAGGGAGAAGATACTGAGATGGTTCGAGAAGCTGATGTCGGAGTGGGATATGGATTTGGAATTGAGCGATGAGACCTTTAGAACCGTGATGATGGCCATTCAGGGTCCTAAAGCTAGGGGCCTCGTTCACAACGTATTAGGAAGGACTTTTGACCTGAAGAAGTTCAGGGTGGAGGAGAGTACTCATGAGGGGACCAAGTTCATCATAAGCAGGACGGGCTACACCGGGGAGGACGGTTATGAGATAGTGACGTGGGATGTCCACTGGGCCGAATCCATCTACAGGGAACTGGTGGATAAAGGAGCCGTACCTTGCGGGCTGGTTGCGAGGGATATACTCAGGCTCGAGGCCGGGCTAGTTCTCTATGGGAACGACATAGACGAGGGAACGAATCCATTTGAAGCGGGTCTGGATTTCGCCGTGAAACTAGATAAGGAGTTCTTCATAGGTAAAGAAGCCTTGGTTAGAGTGAAGGAGGAAGGAGTGAAGAGGAAGAGGGTCGGCCTGCTAAGCGAGACTAGGAACTCCCCAAGAAAGGGGGATAAGATACTCAAGGACGGGGAGGAGGTGGGCGTGGTCACCAGTGGCACCTTCAGCCCCACTTTAGGGAGGGGAATAGGTATGGGATACATCCCACCGGAGTTAGCAAGGGAGGGAGAGGAATTCACTATCAAGGGAGCCAAGGAGTTCAAGGTGAGGGTTTCTAAAATGCCCTTCTACGACGAAAGTAAGTACGGGTGGAGGAGGTCCTCCCCTACCTGACCTTCCCCAAGACCACGTGACTGACGGTCTTCGCAAGCCTCCGGGTCTCAGCTATTTTAACGACGTCCCCCTCTTTTATATCGAGACACGGCGGGAGGTGCGCGTGGATCTTGCTTCTCCTCCTCTCATACCTCTTGTACTTCGGCCTATAATGGAGGTACTCGACGAGCACGGTCACGGTTCCCGTCATCTTGGTGCTGATGACCCTCCCCACTAGGGTCTTCCCCCTGATAGATATGCTTCCGTGCCAAGGGCACTTGTCATCGGAGCACTCCCTCTCAGGAGGGATCACATCTCCGATCAGAGCTTCAGATAGTCTCCTCATAATCTTTTCACCCTTTCCTCAGGTCTTCCCACTATCCTATCACCTAGGACGATGACTCGTTTACCACTGGGCAACCTAAATAAAAACAACCTCTTCTCCTTCGGTACCCTGACATCACCCTTGGAGGTCCTGATCACGAGCATGTTCTTGGTCTCGTAAATGATCTTTCCTTTGATCCCCAGCTCCGACAGATTGGGTGAGGACAACAGTTCCACCTCCAGACCGATAAGCTCGTGATAAAGGAGATTAGAGGGTTTTATAGGGGCTATATCTTTATACCCCTCTCCCTAAGAATGGTCAGGATCCTGGCCTTCTCTCTCCTAAGTTCTCTGTTGAGGTGAACCTTCTCAGCCGCCCCCATTAACCTCTTGGCCTCTAGAAGGAAGAACTCCTTTTCCACCTCTCTCAACCGCTCCAAGAGCTCCTCGTTGGTCATACCTCTTAGCTCCTCAACCTTCCTCGTTGGCAACCTCACTCACCCCCTCAGCCTCTTCCGACTCAGGTGTCTCGGCTCCAGCTTCCTCCAATTTCGATCCTGATTCCGATTCGGACTGCGACTCGACTGGTTCAGATTCCTCAGCAACGGAGCTTTCCGCCGCTTCCGCTTCAACCACCTCAGCTTCCTTGACTTCCTCAGATCCCTCGGAAGACTCTAGGGCCTCTGCCAACTCCTCGGGGACTTCGACCTCCACCTCGGTGGTGGACAACTCCTCTCTCTCAGCCTTCATCCTCTGCCTTATCTCCTCTATGACCTCCTCCTTTATCTTCACCATATCAGGGCTCTCGACATCGGGCCTCACTATCCTTACCCTCACACCTATCACTCCTTGAGGCATGAGCACGTGCTTCACTGCATAGTCGACCTTCTCTATCTGATCCTGCCCACACCTGTAGATTACCCCAGCCCTGAACCTCTCCTCCCTAGCTCTCTGACTCCCAAATTTCCCTGCGAGCCTTATCTCCACCCCCTTAGCGCCGGCCATCATGACCCTCCTGAGGGCGGAGAAGGCTACCCTCTTGTGCCTCTCTCCCCTAGCGATCCTCCTGGCTATGTAGCTCGCTACGATCCTCGCGCTCAGGAAGGGTTCGTCCACCTTCTTGGCCTGAATGTAGGGATTAGAGATGCCTAAGGCCTCTTTTACCATCTCTCCTATCCTTTTTGAAGCTCTACCGCCCCTACCGATGATTATTCCTGGCCGCTCGACGTAAACCGTTATAATGTCCCTCACCGGTGTGGAGGAAATGTCCACACCGTGAAAACCAGCCTTCTCGGCCACCTTCTCCATTAACTCATGCAAGGAGTACCTGATAATGCCCTCCTGAACGAACTTCTTATAGTTGGGTAGGGTCTTCGTGGCGCTCATTCTTCCTCCTCCCTCTCCTCCAGCACTATTTCAACATGGACCAGCTGCTCTATTCTGGGAGTAGACCTACCGTAAGCCCTAGGGAATATCCTCTTCAGCTTGGTTCCGGTCTGAGCAGCTGCATGCTTCACATACAGGCGGTCAGGATCCAAGTCCTTGTTCGTGGCGTTGTGCTCCGCACTCTTGAGAATCTTCTTGACGAGCTTCGCGGCCTTCACGGGGTACCTGCCGGGCTTCCATCCGTTCAGCTCCCTCCTGTGGGGCACCCCCCTCTTGAACCTCCTGAAGGGCACAGCCCTCTTCAGAGCTATCACATCATCCAGAATCTGGTAAGCTTCAGACAGTTTCTTGCCCCGGATAGCTCTCAGCAATTCAACAGTCTCCTTGAACGATACCCTCAGGTCTCTCCCTGAGGCCATGGCTTCCCGCTCGCCTTTCGCGCTGTAGGAATATCCCCACGATGGCAACCTTCTTTACCTCCCTTCGGTTGGCATAGATCGGGGGCGTTTATAAAAATGCTTGAGAAGCTGGACCTCGTAGCTGTCGATGTGGACGGCACCATAACCTACGAGGAGCCGTACATTCACTTAGGAGCGGTTAAAGCTCTGAGATCTCTGGGGAAGAAGGTGCCTATAGCCTTGGTGACGGGCAACCCCTTCCCCATCGCCTACGCCTTGTCAGCTTACCTGAGGCCAAGCTCCAAAGTGATCGGTATAGCCGAAAACGGGGGAGTGGTCTACTTAGGGGAGAGGCACAGGCTACTCGGTGATCTGAATGTAATGGATAAGGTGAAGAAATTTATAAAAGATAGTAGTTATGGAAAATATATATCAGAAGATTCCAAGTTCAGATATGTTGATTTGGCGTTGAGGATGGATCCTGTGACCCAAGAGAGGCTTATCAGAGAGATAATCTCGAAGGGCTTTGATGTGGAAATAACGACCAGCGGTTATGCCCTTCACATAATGCCCAAGGGAGTGAATAAGGGAACTGGACTCCTATCCCTATGCGAGGAGCTCGGAGTAGATCTAGGGCGCGTGGCAGCTATAGGTGACTCTCACAACGATTTGGAGATGTTTTCTATAGTGGGCCTCTCAATAGCCCTTCCAAATGCCCCGAGGGAGGTTAAAGAAAGAGCAGATATAGTCGTGGGAGGACCTGGATATGGCTATAGCCTCCCACTTGCCATAAAAGTACTCAAGAGCCTTCTTTCTTCCCCTTAACTCCTCTCCTAGATTTTTCCATCCGGAACCTCCAGAAGAGGTAGGCCCCAACAATTACTGGTGGAACCACCGCTAGGAGAATGAGCTGAGGAGGTATATAGGGCTCGGCTTTTTGTATTATGACAACAAGGGACTTCCCGTTTTCCTGAAGCTGAGGGACGAACTCCCATAGGGCGTCATTCCATATGACTACTTTTGGCGCCGGGTTCCCTCCAAGTATTGAGATTCTCAGACTAGTGAAATTGACCCAGAGATTGGCCGAGATGTCATCCGGCAGCGCTGCTGTGAGCGGTGTTAGGTCTATGTAGTAATATCCACTGGGACTTCTCCTAAGCTCCAGCGGAAGGCTCTCCACCGTGAGATTATAATCCACAATCAAAGCGTGTGTGGCCACCTGCTCCTCAGTCCTGAAAGAGAGATGAAGTGACTTTATCTTGTCACTTTTAGCCGCGACAGAGGCAATAGAGACGACTCCCGTGTAGTTTATATGAGGCGTAGATGCGTAAGTTACGTTAACGAAGTTCCACCTTATACCATAGAGGAGGAGATATCTGTCTCCGTAGAAGAAGCTCATCATGGTATGAACTGTCGTATTGTCGAAGTAACCCGCCGCTTCAGCTCTAGGGAAGAAGTTAGCTCTCCTTGTAGGGTCTCCTGGTCTGGGAACAGCTATAAGAGTGTAAACACCCCTAGGTCCGGCGTTGGTCATGTTTATGGTGACATTCCCGCGGTAATTGATCCAATTGAGTATGGGGGCCTTGAGGACGTTGGAGAAGTATCTGGTTTCGGGCTCGTGAATCAGTCTGAAGACCCGGGCCTTCATGGTAGCTGAGAGGTCCTCATGTATGACGATGGTGGCCACAGGCATCGGTCTCATTGCAGAGACGGAGAGTATAGAAGTGCTCGTGAGCAGGATGACTGCTAGTAGGACTGCAGAGCCCTTTCTCATGCTAGACACCTTTCGCCAAACCGAGATGGTACCCTTTATTTAAATGAGGGTCCCTTAAGGATGCGCTGGGTATGACGAATAGAAGGGGAATACTCCTCTCCGTCTTCTACTCAGGTGAGGATAAAGCCGCTGTAATGAAGTTCTACGATCCTGAGAGAGAGGAGGTTTTCCTGATAAAAGATAATACTGGGCATAAACCCTACCTGCTAACAGACGCACCAGCTGACTCTCTAGAGAAGATACTATCTCCTAGCTTGGCCGCTAGATTATTCAGAGTATCTAGGGTGAGGAAATACGACGTCCTGAGGGACAGAGAAGTAGAAGTGACGAAGGTCGAGGCCAAGGATCCACTCGCCATAGGTGGGTCTCCTCGGAACATGAGAGAGGAACTAACGAAGAAAGGATTTAGCGTATGGGAGGCTAAAATAAAGTACTACGACTGCTATGTGTATGACAGGGGGCTAATACCCGGCTGTTCCTATGAGATAGACGACTCAGGTGATGTGATTAGACCACGCAAAGGTGGCGAGATCCCTCAGGAGTTTAGGGATCTGGACGAAAAGAGTAAGGAGATACTCTCCTCCATGATACCCCTATTCGATGAACCCTCCCCACACCTAAAGAGTGTTGCCGTCGATATAGAGGTACTCGCCACCCTAGACAGAATGCCTGATCCTTCGAAGCCGGAAAAACCTGTAGCTGCCGTCGCGCTAGTTGACAGCGACGGCAAGAAGGAAGTTCACGTACTACTGCGGGGTGGAGAGGTACCTGATACTCTCCCCAATGGAGCTCGACTGATCAAATATGAGAACGAGGGTAGGCTGATCCGCTCCGTCCTAGACAGGATCTCACAGTACCCGCTGGTCTTCACGTATAACGGCGATAACTTCGACATGCCCTACTTGGCTAGGAGGGCGAGGGAGCTTGGAGTGAGGGACTGGCCCGTAAGGTTGGAGAGGGATAGGGCTCTTCTTGACACGGGAATGCACGTAGATCTCTACAAACTCTTCAGTAACAAGTCGATTCAGGTTTACGTGTTCAATAACAAGTACTTGGGCTACACGCTGGACGAGGTGGCCGAGGCTCTACTCGGTGAGAGGAAGATCGAACTGGGCACTAGGGACTTCTACTCAGTTAGCGTCAGAGAACTAGCTGAATACTGCCTGCAGGATGCGGAGCTGACCTTCAAGCTGGGGAACATCGGGGAGGGTGAGCTGATCAGGCTGCTCTTCCTCCTCTCTAGGATAAGCAAGATGTCCTTGGAGGAGGTGTCTAGGCAAGGGGTATCCTCATGGATCAGGAACATGATATTCTTCGAGTACAGGAGGAGGAACTGGCTCATACCGGAACAGGACGAGATAAAGGCGGTCAGGGGAGAGAGGACCTATTCCCAGGCGATAATAAAGGGGAAGAAGTACATGGGAGCCATAGTACTAGAGCCAGTTCCGGGAGTTCATTTCAATGTGGCCGTGATGGACTTCGCGAGCCTATATCCCTCCATAATTGGCAGGTGGAAGGTGAGCTTCGAGACGATAAACTGCCCACATGAGGACTGCAGGGAGAACAGGCCGGTAGAGGAATTGCCCCACTGGATATGCAGGAAGGGGCTCGGGATAGTCCCCTACCTCATACGGGCGCTGAGGGATATGAGGGTGAGGAGGTACAAGAGGAGGGCTAAGGAGGAGAAGGATGAGCACATGAGAAGGTGGTTCGACACGGTTCAGAGGAGCTTGAAGGTATTCCTTAACGCTAGCTACGGGGTGTTCGGGTATGAGAACTTCCCGCTGTACTCTCCTCCTGCCGCCGAGACCATCACCGCATTGGCCAGGAAGGCCATGCTCCTGTCGATAGAGGAAGCTAGGAAAATGGGCCTAGAGGTCATTTATGGGGATACTGACTCTCTATTCATCAAGGGAGCTACGAAGGAGGAGATAGAGCGGTTGGAGGAGGTAGTGGAATCCAAGTTGGGTATAGATCTGGAGTTGGACAAGTGGTATAGGTATGTGGTCCTCTCCCGTTTGAAGAAGAACTACTTGGGAGTTACTGTGGACGGAGTGATCGATGTGAAAGGACTCCTCGGGAAGAAGAGGAACATCCCACTGTTCGTCAAGAAGGCATTCGACGAGGTGCTAGAGATACTCAGAAAGGTAGAGACCCCCGAGCAATTTGAGGAGGCCAAGAAGAAGGTAGCCGAGACGATAAGGTCCTACGTGAAAAGGCTTGAGGCCGGAGAGTTCGATCTGGAGGAATTGGCCTTCAAGACCATGCTGACTAGGAACTTGGATAGCTACAAGAAGACCACCCCCCAACACGTCAAGGTGGCTAGGATGCTGGAGAGCATGGGGAAGAGGGTGGTAGCTGGCCAGGTGATCAGGTACGTGAAGGTGAGGGGTAGGGAAGGCGTAATGCCCCTCGAACTCGCCAAAAAAGCCCAGATAGATAAGGAAAAGTACTTGGAGATAATGAGGACCACATTCGAGCAGATACTCGATTCCCTAGACATGGATTTCGATGATATAGTGAAGGAGAGGAAATCAACGAGCCTTGAGGAATTCTTCTAACTTTTCCTTCACCCTCTTGCTGACTATGGATCCGTCTATCTTCCCCCTGACCTCCTTCATCACCTCGCCCATGACCATGCCGTAAGCCCTCTCTCCCCTCTCCCTCACCTTGGACGAGAGTTTCTCGAGGACCTGTTCTATCACCCTGTCCAGCTCATCGACCGACATGCGATGGGTTCTCACGTACTCCTCAGCGCTAAGGTACTCCCCCCTGGATAGCGATCTCAGCACCTCTGGCACGGCCTCCTTAGCCAGCGATCCTTCCCCAAGCAACTTAGCTATCTCCTCAAAGTGCTCCTCCCTTAGATTTTCCACGGGTTCGCCCTCTCTCTTCAAGGACCTGACCATTGAGACGAGCATTGAAGCTAGAAATCTGGTAGGCACTCCGTACCTGCTCAACCTCTCGAAGAGCTCCACTTTCCCGTCATCGAATATCTCCCAAGCCAGCTCTTCAGTCAGGTCGTATTTCTCCACCAGCTCTCTGACCTGATCCTCCGGCATGGGAGGGAGCTCCCTTATCCTTTCCAATATGGGCCTCACGTTCACGGGCATGACATCG
>Ga0256835_1000109_pt1 | contig 65304 bp, 59 predicted proteins | sample PIR30metaG_FD_185972 | JGI IMG/M metagenome (GOLD analysis project Ga0256835, IMG submission 185972) | Hydrothermal vent microbial communities from East Pacific Rise, Pacific Ocean - PIR-30 | ecosystem: Environmental > Aquatic > Marine > Hydrothermal vents | place: Pacific Ocean: East Pacific...
CCAGTGCTTCTGCGGCGGCGGAGTCTTCTTCCAGGAGAAACACGGCCCCGGCCAGAATAGCCCTGGGATCGCCGGGACATGCTTCTATCCATTCCCACGTAACTTTTTTTCTTGTGCCGGTGGAGGATTCCCGGAGAGAAGACGACAACCATGCATACGCCGTGGACCGCCAGGGAGTGTCCGCGTTTCCCAATTTCTCCAGGAAATTTCTCAGAACGGTAATTCTGGCCGAATCGTCGTTCCAGACGGGATACAGGGATTCGTAGAATTTTGATCCCAGGTAGTCATAGGCCTCGTGGGAAGAGGAAGACATTTCCAGCAGGGTATTTCCCAGGCTGTCGGCCAGGGTGGAATCACCCAGGGCCAGGGCGGTTTCGGAGAGGGCCGACAGGTGTTCCGGTTTCCAATGGAAAACATTTTTCCAGCGAAGCAGGGCTTCGGCGAATTCCTCCGGTGTTCCGCGAAGCCGCGCCCCCGTTTTCGATGGTTTCCAGCACTCTGTGAAGAGACCGGGGGATGGGTGTGCCTCGAAAGCTTCTCGAAATATTTCCCGGGCCAGGGAGTCCCTGCCTGCGGCCCGTTCCACCACGGCCCTCATCGAGTCGTTTTCGGCTATTGCCGCCGCCGCCTGAAAGTCCCGTACGGCCAGGAAATACTCGAAATCACTTCCTCCCAGCAGCAGCGCCACGGCCACGATCATGCCCAAATCCGCCCTCCTTAGGGGTTGGAGTTGTGCCGCCACCCGAGGTATCGCGACTTTCGGTAACGATACTCGATTTCCGTTTCCCGGGATAGCCGCAGAAGGCGGCGACACGGATGTTATACTGTTGGAACGGTAGACTGGGAATATTATCTTCAAGCCGCTGATCTCACGTGGATTGGATGCCGTTATGAACAGGAGAGCGCTGGTCCTCAAGGTGGAAAAGGGCAGGGCTTACGTGTCCCCCGTGGATGTTTCCGACTGCGAAGGATGCGAGGCCGGGAATGCCTGTCGATCGTTTTCCGGAAAAAATCGGAAACCCCGACCATTCTGGGTGCTGGACGACATCGGGGTGTCCGAGGGAGACGTGGTTGATGTGGAATTGAAACCATCCGTGTCACTTACGATAATATCGGTCACCTTCCTTGTTCCGGTTCTCATGTTGTTTGCCGGTTACCTGTTCACCTTGGGAGGGAGTACGCTCGAGGTGGCGTCGGGCAGCGGGATCGGGCTGCTTGCCGGGATACTGTTTTCCGTTCTGGTGAACAGACGCCTGGCTTACGGCAAGGGATTCGGAATGAGGGTGACGAACGTGGTGAAAAAAGGCGGTGACGGATGAGTCCGTGCCGTATGACCGGTGGTGAGGTTTTCCCGGCGTCGGGATCACTCCGCTGCAGAATTCAGGGTGGTACTGCAAACCGCTGGAACCGTTCTTGACGATCCGTAGCCTCGGCGTTTCCGTGATGAAATCCATTTTTTACGTTCCGCCGATGCTTACCGGGTCGGTCGGACTATAGGAGGTTTAGTCATGCCTGAAGATATAAGGAGGTGTACCAGGTGTATTCTCCCGGAGAGCTATCCCAACGTGGATTTCGACGAGAACGGGGTTTGCAGGGTATGCCGGGAGTTCGAAGAGAAACATGCCGCGGTGGATTGGAAGGCCAGGGAAAAGAAGCTGGAGAAGATACTGGACAGGTACCGGAGGCGGGGGCTGAAATACGACGTGCTGGTACCCTTCAGCGGCGGTAAGGACAGCACGTACACCCTTTGGCTGCTGAAGAACAAGTACGACATGAGGTGTCTGGCGTTCAATTTCGATAACGGGTTCCTGGATGATGACGCCTTGGTGTTCGTAAAGAAAACCGCGCGAAAACTCGGGGTTGACCTGGTGACCTACACGCCCGCCAGGGACTTGCTGAACAAGGTTTACAAGCGGGCATTGGAAGCGACCGGCGAGTTCTGCGCCGCATGTGTGGTATTGATGCCCACGGCGATTTTCAGGGCGGCGGAAAACCATGGTATAAGGCTCATAGTCGCCGGATTCTCCGACATCCTGGAGGCTCCTCCGCCGGAGACCTCTTACATGGACCGGGTTTGTTTCAGAAATATCATGAAAGATCATTTCGACATGCGGGAACTCGAATGGGACTATTTCTTTCCATCATGGAAAAGGATGTTCAAGGTCAAGCAGGTAAATCTTCCCAATTTCATACCCTGGAATCTCCCGGAAATCTATCGGACTCTCAACGAGGAACTCGATTTCGGGAAGAGCATGAAGGATGTTAGGTACGATTGCCTGGGAACTCCCCACTCCAGCTACCTGTTCAGGCTCAGAACAGGTTTCGGAAAGTACGAGTACCTCTACGCCAACATGGTGAGGGCCGGGGTGATCGATAGGGAGGAGGCCCTGGAGATAGTGCGGAAAAGAGAGCCGAAGGGGCCGCCGGACGGATTCGAGGAGTTCATCGGGGCACTTGGATGCGACATGTCCGTGATGGACGGTATAGAGGAAAAAAGTGTTTTCAACTTCAAAACCAGGAACAGGAAACTCCGGGACCTGGCGATAAGGATTCGAAGGTTGGTGCCCTGACCCGGCGGCGAACCGTTACCATTTGAACCTGATGCCCCAGTAAGTTTCCCCATCCAACGCCCTGAATGGCTGTGTGTCCGTGAAGTAATGGGTCAGGTGCATCTCGAATACTCCCGACGGTGCCTGGTAGGCGGTGTAGATCTCGCCCCTGTGTCTACCTGAACCGGTTCCGTCATTGTGGAAAAAAACATCCCCATGGTAACGCAGTCCGGAAAACCACGACCGGTAGGATATTCCCTGGAAATCCAGGTACAAGTGCATAGACCAGTTGAAATCGTGACCTTTCTGGAATGTTTCCCCCTTGGGTCGGTAAAACCCGATGGAGAACCACCCGTCGGGCCAGCCCGACGGCAGGAGAACGGGCCGTGCGGAAGCGGGCGGGGCCGGCCGGTCCAGAACCACGCCTGCCTTGACGTTGTTCATGTACTCGGAGAGAGTGTCGGGCATGTCTATGTTGTGAAAACATTCGTGGTCGGTGTAGACCCTGAGCAGCAGCGGATCCAGGAAGTAACCCAGTTGGGTCTTCAGGTTCCAGTGACCCCCGTATATGTTGAACTTCATCTCCGGGCTGTTCCAGCTTTCCCCCATGTAGGTTTCCATGGCGAGCCCCAGGCTCCACGAGAAATCGCCGGCCTGGAGTATCCTTATGTCCGCCGCGATATTGCCGTAGATGAAGTGGTCTATGCTCTGATGGAAAAAGCTGTAAGCCTCCAGGACGCCGCTCGCCTCCATCGGGAAATTCACCCCTGAAATCAAAGTGACGTAAACCAGGATCGTTGTTCCCATTGCTTTTCCCTTCCGGGATTTACGTATGGATGTAGTCCATTAGGTTCTTCTCCCCGGGAGGATCATCCTTCAAAGCTTCCCTGAGAGCCGCCACCAGCATTGATTCCGGAAGAGCGCCCTCCACGTAGAACCTGTCGTTGATCACGGTTCTGGGCACGCCCTGGACCCCGTACTTCATGGAGAGTTCCGGAAACTCGTTCGCCTCTATTACTTCCGATTCCACGTTTTCGGAGTACCTGGCCATCCTGCTTGCAAGGACCGCCGCCGATGGGCAATGGGGACAGGTGGGAGTTACGAAAACCCGGATTTTCAGTTTTTCATCCAGTCCGTCCAGGAACTCCAGTGTCTCGCCGGAGAGGGGTTCGTCCTTGCCGCCCATGTCCACCATCACGGTGAGCAATGAACTGAATTCGTAACCCGAGGGAGTCCCGTAGAACTTGACCCTGGAATGTGTTCCGTCGGATACGACGATAGCCGGAACCATTTCCACGCCGTTCTTTTCCGCTTCTTCGCGGTCGGTCTGAAAGTTGTAAAACTTCACGTGGAGTTTTTGGGAAAGGTCATCCAATTCCTTGAGGATGGCCTCCGTATCCCGGCATGTCGGACACTCGAGTTTCTGGGTGAACACCTTCACGTACACGTCTTTAACCAGTACTCCGAATATTTTCCTGACCTCGTTGGCGTCACTTTCGGATAGCAGCGGCATTATACATCACCTTCCTGTTGCATGAGATCGAAAACGGCGGCGGCGGCCCTGGCGCCGTCCGCTACAGCGGTTACCACCTGGCGCAGTTCGTTGTCGGTTACGTCACCTGCCGCCAGCACGTTTTTTCTCGATGTGTGGACCACGTTCACGGTTTTGACCGTGCCGTCGGGATTCAAATCCACCAGTTCCCTGAAGGGTTCGGTGGAAGGCCGTCTTCCGACATATACGAATACTCCGTCCACTTCCACCCGTGTCTCCCCGTCGGGTGTATTCAGAACAACGGCTTCCACACCGTCGCCGCCCTCTATGGATTTCACGGTGGTGTTCCACATGACATCGCAATTGTCGCAGGAAAGGAGTTTCTTCCCAAGGTAAGGCTCCGCCCTGAACTTGTTTCTTCTGTGAACCACCGTCAGGTGGGATGCGAAGTCGGCGAGGTGCAGACTTTCCTTGACCGCACTGTCACCCCCTCCCACAACCATCACGCGCTTGTTTTTAAAGAATGGGGCATCGCAGGTGGCGCAGTAGCTGACTCCCCTGCCATAGAACTTGTCTTCTCCCGGAACCCCGAGTTTCGCCGGCGCCGCACCTGTGGCTATTATCAGGTACTTGGCGTTGTAGACGGCCGAATCGGTTTTCACTTCAACCAGGTCTTCTTCCCGGGACGTGGTGCTTGTAACCGTTTCCATCCTGAAAACGCCGCCCCATTTCTCGGCTTGTTCCTTCATTTTTTCCGCCAGGTCGCCGCCGGCTATTTCCATGATGCCCGGGTAGTTTTCTATCAGAGCTGTGAGGGCGGCCTGTCCCCCCGGCTGATAACTCTCTATCACCACGTGATCTATTCCATAACGGGCTGCGTATAGAGCCGCGGCGAGAGCCGCCGGTCCTCCGCCCGCTATGAGCAGATCCACGTCTCCCCCGACGGAGGTTCCGCTTCCGATTATTCCGGTTTTGAAATCCATGGTCAGGCCAGTTTCGAATCGACCAGGTTCTCGAGGTGTTTCTTCAACGAGTTCTTGTCACGGAATCCTACCAGGCGGTCTATTTCCTGACCGTTATGGAATATCACCATGGTGGGAACACCCCTGATGCCGAAACGGGAGGAAGCCTCGGGGCTTTCGTCCACGTCTACGTGAAAAAAGTCGACCTTGTCTCCGAGTTCATCCGAAACCTTCTTCAAAACCGGGTCCAACATCTTGCATGGTGCGCACCAGACGGCACTGAAATCCACCAACGCCAGTTTTCCTTCGGGAGAGGTCACGGAAGCGATTTCACTTCCTCTTATATGTTTGACGGCCATCGCGGTCTCCTTCCTGAAAGTTTGTTACTAATTTCACAAGCAAGCATGTTACATGCCAAAACAGTGTTCATTAGTCAAAATGTTGCAGTGTTTGTATTAAGGCCAACGATTCCCCGCCCTTCACGTTTTAAAACGATTCTGTGGGGCCAAAGGGGCACAGGTTGTATTCCTTTACATCCATAATATTATCATACGACACGCATATGGTTTCTGCACGCCGTGAAAGGTAGCCGCCCATGGGAAACCTTCTCAAAAAACTGGAAGCCACCGGCAGAGGGATCCTTACCAGGTACCTGTTCTCCCGGTTTCGGAAGGAGGATGTTGTGTCCGGGATACCGCCGGACGCGCCTCCTCGTTCGATCCTGCTAATGAGATGGGACGCCGTGGGTGATATGATGGTGTCCCTGCCGTGGTTCAGGAAGGTGAGGGAAGTTTTTCCCGAAGCAAGGATAGGGATAGTGGTTTCCGGGAGGAATGCCCCGCTCCTGGCGCATGAAACCGGGTTCACCAGGATTCTCTACGACGGGAAGCCGATCCCGTATCTGAGAAGTTTGGCTGCGGTTGCGGAGTTCGCGGCGGAAGCGATGGTCAATACCAGGATACACTACGATTCCACCACGTCTTTCCTGTACGGAATGGCTTCGGGAGCGAAATGGCTGGTCTCGGCGGATGTCCGTGAAAGAAAGCTTCCATTCAACGTAAGAGTCAGGATGCCCGACGGGAGGATGCACATTTCGGACATGATGCGGATTCTTCTCGGGGGCCTGGGCCGGGAATTGCCCGGGGACGGACCGGATAGGGAGCCGAGATTATCCGGAGAGGAGATGGAGTTCGCTTCCGCTTTCTGGAGAAAGGCCGGATTGCGGTTGCGGGGGAGGGCCGTGGGGCTGAACTTCCACGCCAGGGATCCCCGCCATAGGTGGCCTCCGGGGAGAGCCGCTGAGTTGTGCAGACGCTTTTCCGAGGCCGGATGGAGCACCGTGCTTTTCACCATGCCCCGGCAACATGGATTGGCCGTTTCCATCGCCGAGTCCGTTCCGGGTGTCGTTGCCGTTCCGGCCTGTCCTACCGTGTTGCATGCAGCTGCGGTAATCAGGGATCTCGCCATGTTCGTATCCCCGGACACGGGGTTGGTTCACGTCGCTTCCGCCTATGGAGTCCCGGTACTTGGATTGTACATTCCCAACGAGGTGCATTTGCCTCTATGGCATCCCTGGAATGTGGAATACGAGATGGTAATGGGAAAAAATTCCGTTTCGGAAATAACGGTGGATTCCGTGGTCGAAGCTGCGGGCAGGCTTGCGGGAAAGGTATTCTGATGGCGGTGGGCAGCCTGAAAAAATTGGAAGTGGGAGCCAGGAGGCTGTTCTTCCGTGGATTGGCTCCCATGGTGGAAGCCGCCAGGGTGAAGCCTGCAATCGATCCGGATGCGGGGGTGGAAAGGATCCTGTTGATGAGGCAGGACCGGCTGGGTGACATGATAGTGACCCTGCCCTTGATCAGGATATTAAGGGAGAAGTATGGAAGAGTGGGGGTGGTGGTGTCTTCCGGGAATGGAATAGTGCTCAAGTACGAGGCGGGGATCGACGTACTTGAATACGGTAAACGTCCCGGCGATTTTCTGGAGTCCCTGCACAGGGCGAGGGATTTCGCTCCCGATGCGGTAGTGGACATGCACTTCCATGATTCCACCACTTCCTTCGTTTTCTCGGTGGTTTCGGGAGCTGCCTGGAGGGTGCATGCGGAAGGAGACAGGAAACTTCCCTTCAACGTCAGGGTACCGGTTCCCATGGATGGTCACGTGATGGAAGCCTTCGCCGATCTGCTCTCCGGTCTCGGCAAGAATATCGACCTGGATCGTGCGACATTGTTGCGCAGACCGGCGGTCTCTCCGGAGGAAGAAGGTTTCGCCCGGCGTTTCTGGAAAACTTCGGGATTGTCTCCGGAAGAGTGCGTCGCGGTCAACGTATCCGCGGGAAGTTCGAACAGGGATTGGGAGGCGGATAAGTATGCTGCCGTATGCGGTGAGGTGATCAGGCGGGGAAGCGTTCCGCTGGTGATGTCATCCGTGCGTGACAGGGCTAAGGCCGTAGCCGTTACCGGGAAGGTCAGGGGTGCCGTACCGGCGCCGAAAACCCCCACCATCCTGCATCTGGCCACCCTTCTCCGGAATGTCAAGCTGGTGGTGAGTCCCGATACCTCGGTAGTGCATCTCGCCGCCTCGATGGAAGTGCCGGTGGTGGGCATGTACCTTCCGGTGGGAAAACCACTGCCCAAGTGGTATCCCTGGCGGGTCGCCTCCAGGGTCGTGGTTTCTCCCGATTCGGAATCTCTTAACGCTCTGGATGCCCGGGAGGTGGTGCCGGCCGTGGCTGAGATGCTGGAGGACGCGGATCATGGGTAGAGGCCGAAAACGTGTTTGTGCCAGGCGGAGTTATGCCAGGGACCCGCGTTCGCCCACGGTACGTCCGCCATGTTTGCGAATCCCACCAGGAAAAGGAATGCGAGCAACGCCATGCTCCTCCCGGAGCGATGCTCTTCTATCCACTGGGCAACGAAGACGAAGAGCAGGGGCATTGCAAGTATCATCCATCTGAGACCTGCGCATACGCCCCCGTAGTTCCTGGTCCGGAATCCCAGAAACAGCAGTACGGCCAGGGTTGGGACGCCGATGGTCAGGGCCTCCGGCATCCTGTTTGTGCGGTTCTTCACCGCGGACACGATACTCAGGACCGCCGGCAGGAACACGGGAGTCATGGAAAAGATGCCGTGGTGGCCCAGTAGGATATGGAAGAAGTATACGTGCTTTGGTTCTGACAGGGAGTCGATGCCGGTCGGTTCGTTCCAGTAACTTCCGCCGAACCTGTATAGTTCGGGTCTCAGGTATACCGGCAGCAGGGAACCTGTCGCGGCGAGGTTGAGGGCAAAGTGTGCGGCGACGGTCAGAGCCGCGGCGGGAAGGAAGAGTCGCAAGGTTTTCCCCGGATTCGCCGAAAAAAGGTATACGAGGAATGCCAGGGTGAAAAATCCGGCCCAGAACTCGAAGGTTGAAGCCAGTCCCCCAAGGAAACCCGCCAGTATCCAGGGACTCCTGCGCAGCCGGGAATCGTGTCTGGCCTCGAAGGCGAAGTAAAAGGCCGCAAGAAGGCAAGCAGCCGATGGAACGTGGTTGGTGAAATCCGTGGCGTAACCCAGTCCGATGAAATTGAAAGTGAAAACCAGGATACCCAGGTTCACGGTTCTCCGGGAATTGAACAGTTTTTCCAGCAGTTTCCGGAAGAAATAGAGGAGCAGGAGGTAGGGTATCAATCCGAAGATCACGTTGATGAACGCTATGGAAACGGTCGGATGGTCTGTGAATGTTATACCGGTGAGTTTCGAGAACAGGAAGTAGATCGCCGCCGCCAACGTCGGCAGCATGGGCGGTTTTGAGGAATAGGCGTGGTCGCCTATCATCACCTTGTCCACGGTGTCCGAGAAGGGTGAGTCGTCTATGGCGAAGGTTCCGCGGTTCACCAGGGATTCCACGGTAGCGAACCTGCTTCCGGAGTTGGTGTGAGGGGTGGTTTGCAGAAGGATCGCCACTACCGTCGCCGCGACCACCGCACACATGGTGAACACCGTAGAAGATTTCATCGGTCAGTAGGCGCCGCGCCTGAAAAGTATGGCCGGTATGGTCATTATGAGTATGGATATGTCCAGCCAGATCGACCAGTTGTCCACGTAATAAAGGTCCAGCTTGACCATTTCGTCGTACGACAGGTCATTTCTCCCGGAAACCTGGCACACCCCTGTCATTCCCGGCGGGACTTCGAGTTTTTTGAAGTGCCGCAGCGAGTACCGGCGTACTTCCTCCGGGACGTGAGGCCTGGGACCCACCAGGCTCATGCTTCCCGATATGACGTTGAAAAGCTGGGGAAGCTCGTCGAGGCTGAATTTGCGCAGAAACTTTCCCACCCTGGTGATTCTCGGATCGTTCCGCGGCTTTGCCAGGAGATCACGTCCGTTTCCGGTCGCGGGTTTCTCCATGGTATCCGCCCCCACTTTCATCGATCTGAACTTAAGCAGCCGGAAACTTCGGTGGCTCTTGCCCAGGCGGGTTTGCACGTAAAAGACCGGAAAACCCGAATCCGCAACGATGGCCAATGCCACCAGCAGGCCCAGGGGCAGTAGCAGCGCAGCCATGGGAACCGCCAGGGCCAGGTCGAAAATTCTCTTGAGCAGCATGCTGCTTCCGCTGAGAGGTGGAGGTACCGATTCTATCATGGTGATTCCACCCAGGTTTGTAACCCGAGTAGTCATGGTCACAAGATCGGAAACGTCGGCCATCACCTTATAGGACAGGTTCTCCTTTTCGCAGCCGTATATCATTTCCGCGGTTTCTTCTCTCGAAAGCCCTGGGTCCGCAAGAATCAGTTCGTCTATCCGGTTCTCGGAAAGCCACCTGAACATTTCGTCCGGGGAATCGAATCGGAGTGTTTCGGGGTCCCGTTCTTTTTCCGTAACGGTCACGAATCCCAGAAAACGGTAGGGAACGGCGGATCCGCTTCGTATGTATTCGGAGATTTCCCAGGCGTGCTTTCCGGTTCCGTATACCACAACCTTGGGACCTGTCCCCCTGTTCTTGGCCCAGTTGGAGTAGATGCGGTTGAAGGTGTTGTGCCACATGTATATCGCAAGGGAAGCGGTGGGAAACGCAAAGGCCAGGACGAAGCGGGAAAACATCAGTTGCCTGGATGCGAAGGTGAATGCGAAGGTGATGACGACCGCCGTGAAAGTAACCCGGAGTATCCACGAGAGTTCTTCCACCGACGTCACTCCGGATTCCCTGCGATAAACGTTGAATGCCCGGAACATGAGTAGTTCAACGCATGCCATGACGATTCCGGATATCACGTAGTTGGAAAGTCCGAGCCTGAAATCGTTAGGGATGCCCAGGTATTCCTCGAGGAATCCGGCCAGGGCGAAGTGACGTATCCAGTATCCGAAAACGAACACTCCGACCACCAGTAGGAAATCACCCGCGGGAAGGAAGAAAAAACCGCCGTTTTTCCTGGTATCCAAGGCAGATCAACCTTTCTTCGAAACCCCGTATCCGCAACCTATGGCTACCATGGGATACTCGCTGTAGAATCTAACCATGCTCAACAGGTGCAGCCATAGAGCCCTGCCCGGCCGTCGGCTTTCCCGCCTGCCTTCGTGGTATATCATGGCCTCTGGCACGTACCAGACCTCCATCCCTTTCCTCGCAGCCCTCATGCACCATTCCACGTCTTCGAAATAGAGGAAATACTTTTCCGACATCAGGCCCACGGTATGCCTTCCCGCGGCGGTGAGCCACATGGCGGCTCCTACTATCCAATCGGTACGGGAGGGACGGTTGGTGGGCACCGGATGCAGGTGTTTCTCAAGTCTGCCGCGGGCTCCGGGGATTCTGCCCAGGGGCGTTCTTCTCAGGGCTATGTCAAGGAGGGTGGGCCAGGTCCTGGCGGTGGATTGTATGGAACCGGAAGGATCCGGCATGGCCGGGCCCAGCAACGCGGCCCGGGGATGAGAATCCTCGAAGTTCCACAGGGTTTCGAAACATCCTTCCGTCACCCTGGTGTCCGGGTTCAGGAACAACAAGCTTCTTCCCGAGGCGCTCGCCGCGCCGAGATTGTTCGCCCCGGCAAGGCCCATGTTCCATTTGGAACGTATCAACCGTACGTCGGGGAAGGATTCGGCTATGTCCGGAGAGTCGTCCGAAGAATCGTTGTCGACGACTATGATCTCCCGGGGTCTTTCCCGCTCCTCCAGACCGAGAACGGATTCGAGGCAGCTTTCCAGGGTTTCGCCGCTGTTATACGTCGTTACGATGACGGAGAGATTGAGGGGCATATCACCATCTCGGGAAAAGGGGCGGGCTTTCCCCGCCCCGTTAAATCCGGACCTCTAGAGGACGGTTTCCTTGAGGCTCTTGCCGGGCTTGAAATGGGGAACTTTCTTGGCCGGATAAGTCACTTTTTTCTTGGTGGCGGGATTCACGCCGGTTCTGCTCTTGCGCTTTTTCACCGAGAAAGTTCCAAAGCCGACAAGACTGACCTTTTCGCCCTTCTTGAGAGAGTCTTTGATCCCTTCGATGACGGCGTCGACAGCTACACCGGCCTCTTTCTTGGTGATTCCGGCGTTTTCGGCAACCTTTGCGATGAGTTCTTTTTTAGTCACTTGCTCACCCCCTCTCCTTGACCGTTGCCGTAACGTATAGGCTTGAAATACTGATGTCAAGTCCTTCATACGGAAGAGAAAACGTGAATATTTCAATCTATATCAGCATATACCATGGTTGCGCCTTGATGTAAGGAATTTATACTCAGAACTATAACCATAGATATAGATAACAACAGGGATTAAAAGCTACTTACATGTTGCTCGATTTTGATGTCGGGAAGATCGACTATGTTTATTTTGAAATAAAATCCGCTGTCTATCTCCGAGATATGCCTGACAAACACGGCTTCCCAGCAGTGCAGTTCCCGTCTCAGGGTGTAACTCTGGTTTATGAAGCCACCGTTGAGGAGATCGTAATAAGCGTTGTACTCTATGGACCATCCGGGCGTAACGTCTAGTGATACCCTGAACTTGAGTTTGCTCACTGCGGGGCTGTCTCCAAGGGGGTGCCTGTAAAAATGGGAGAGGGAGAGGCGTAGGGGAAGACCGGGTTCCAGGGCGCCGGAGTCGGGGAATAATGTTCCGTCGTACCCGGACAGCTTGAACCCCGTGGACAGGGACAAGTCCGTGAATTCCCGCCGGTACGGATCCCAGGAACCGGTTCCGGTCAGGCTGACGGCCTGTATCGGTTTAAGGCCCAGCGTGGCGCAAAGAGGGGAGAAGGGTTTGTCGCTTTCGCTCAGGTTCATGGTTGTTGTGATGTCCAGGGATGCCAGGTCGAACTTGGAAACGCGCCGGCGCAGAATCTTTTTACCTTCCAGGGTGTTCGACAGGGAGAGAACGAGAAGCTTGCTCCCTTCCGGGGGACCGAAGTCGGCGAAGGTGTAGTACTCGAGATACGTCGAGTCGGTGGATGCGGCGCCGTCTTCGCTCAGGTAGGTATTCGGCGCATAATGCAGGGTCACTTCCGGAGAGACGGTGTGTCTCAGTGCATTCATGCCCAGCAGTCCTCCCCCGAATATTCCGTAGATTTCCGTCGATGCCGATATTCCGGTGGATCCGTGTATCCACCATGGAAACCTGTTGCCGTTCCTGTCCCTGTCGAAGACCGTTCCCGAGGCGGAGAGGTACTGTGACAGCGTCAGCCATCCCCACGCCCTCTGGGAACTGGTCAGTCCCGACGCGAGCCTGAATGCCGAGTTGGTGGCCCGGAATTCTTCCATTTGCACGTCCCTGGCCAGGTAATGTGCGCTCAGATTCCAGTACAAGGAATGCCATGGCCTGCGGCGATCCGGATCGGAGGGGATGTGGAGGAGCGGGGCGGAAGGCAGTGAAAACCTGATATCCGGAGCCTCCTGGACCACCTCCGTCTCCCCGGGTATCGTGTCGGGATCCGTATGGAGGTAGCTCGTCCTGCTGACCGCCGCCTGGACGGCCAGTCTTCCGAAATGCCTGTTGACACTGAACCAGGAGCTGACCTCGCCGGTCATCCTGTCTTCCGGGTTCTGTTGCGTCTCTTCCAGGTAAGACCTGTCGCTCAGGAATTCTCCCTGCAGCCTCAGCGAGGTTCCGTCGGGGAAGTCATGGAGGTGGTGTCCGAAGAACATCCACCTGTCCCGTTTGTTCCGGAATTCCCTTCTCCACTCGGCTTTTGTTCCGCCGTTGCAGACATATCTCAGTTTATGTCTCTCATCCGCCGCGAGTACGAAACGGGTTTTCTCCATTATGTCCCCGTGAAGCCATAGATCCGCGTAGTCCGAGAAGACGAAATAATAACCGGCTTCCCTGAGGAACCTTCCGTCTCTGCCCGTTCTTCCGAGTTTCGGCATGGTGAACCCGGGCTGTCTTCCACGTCGTATGGGAAAAATCCAGTAAGGAAAATAGAAGACAGGAGTATTCTTCACGAACATGTAGACAGGTTTTGCCACCGCTTTATCGTCCGGAAAGACTTTCAGAACCGGACAGTAGAAATGGTAATGGGGTGGAGTGTAGTCGCATGTCGTGAACCTCGCGTCGGTTATGTTGAATTCGTTGCGTCCCACCCTGGTAATGGATGATCCGGTATAGAAACCGGCATCGTACCGGGAAGCGGCCTGGATTATATGTCCCTTCCTGGTCTCCACGTCGTATATCATCGTGGTTCCCCTGATGGATTCTCCCCTCTCGAATAGCTCGGATTCTCCCCTGGAGACGATTACGCCGGCTTCCGCATCGTACTTCACGGTGTCCGCCCGGAGAGTCATGTCCCTGTAATCGATGGTCACTTCTCCCACGAGGAACAGGACTTCCCCGGAAGGCAGGAAGAGCAGCGAATCGGCGGAGTACGATATGCTCTCCAGGGTTACCCGGGAGGACGAGTCCGGAAGAGAATCATTCATTCCGGTATCCGGCGACGAGACCAGCACCGCCAGCAGAATGGAGAGAATCATCGGCTTTCCGCCGCCATGAGGGCCGCTCCCTCGGCCCCGGCGCAGCTTCCGGAGGGAAGTATCTCAACGTTCCATGGATGGGAACATCTTTTCAGAAATTCGGTTCTTGCCGCATCGATGAAATACGTGGCGGCACGGGACAGTCCGCCTGCCAGGAATACGCCGTGAGGGTCGAAACATTGGGCCAGGTTCGCCAGGCCAACTCCCAGCCATCCACCGAATTCTTCGAAGGCTTCGATTGCGGCGGTTTCTCCCCCGGCGGCAAGTTTTGAAAGTTCCATCGGCCCTTCAGAAATTCCGGTACGTTCCAGGTAGTAGCCTGACAGGGCCCCCGCCGAAGCATATTTCTCCCAGCATCCCCATGAACCACAGGAACAGTTCTTCCCGTCGACTTTCACAGTAGCATGCCCGAACTCTCCCGCGTGACCCCTTCCGTATACTATTTCACCGTCGAGGACTATGGTGCCCCCTATGCCGGTTCCCAGGGTGACCGTCAACCAGAGTCCTTTCGGAGGAATCGAACCTTTCCGTATGGCTCCGAAAGCAAAGGCGTTGGCATCGTTGTCCATCACCACCGGGCATCCGAGTATGTCGGCGAGCCTGAGCTTCACGGGATATCCGTCCCATCCCGGAAGGTTTGGTGAAGTTATGAGTATTCCGTTCTTTCCGTCCACGAGTCCGGCGATACCTATGCCGGATGAAACGGGATGCGGATCCTTTTCCAGGATTACGTCCGCCAGCCTTTTCAGTTTTTCGTCGGGAGGCTCATCCGGCGAACCGGTCTCCAGGGTAGCCACCAGGTGGAAATCTCCATCGCCCAGGAAACCGGTGACCATAGTCGTTCCTCCCACGTCTATGCCCCAGTGATAGCCGTTACGTTCAGTCAATTCCGATTATCTCCCCGTCGATTATTTTCACCAGCGGGTAAGCGGAACGTGGAATGGAGACGCTTCCTATAGTACATGCTCCGGTTGCGCCGTAATAAACCTCCAGGCCCTGCAGGTATCGCTCCAGGGATGTTCTGGAAAGACCTGCGTTCCTGCAGGCATCCAATATGATCATTGCGGTGTCGTAACCCTGAGCCGCGAGAATATTCGGCTGTTCGTCGTACCGGCGTCGGTAGTGGTACGAGAAGCGTGCCGTGGCGGGGTTTATCGATCCGACCCTGAAGGATACGGGAAACACCGCTCCTTCCACGTACTCACCACCGTGCTCCAACAATATCTCGTCGTCCCAGCCTGAATCGCCGAAGAGAGCGGCATCCACCATGTAAAACCTCAGTTGGGGGGCTATCTGAATTGCGTCCCAAGCGGATACCGGAAGGAAGATACCGTCGGGATGTCCGTGCTTCACCGCGTTTATTTGTTCCTTGAAATCGGTGGAACCGGTCTCGTAACCCTCGACCGCCACGATTTCGCCCCCCAGTTCCCTTACCACCGAAACGAACTGTTCCGCTTCGGATACCGACTGGGAGGTATACTCGTGTATCACGGCGAAGGTGTTACATCCCGCTTCCCTGACGGCATACTCCGCCACGGCTCCCGCCGCTTCGCCGGTGGATACCACGAGCCTGTGAACGTATTCACCGAATGAATCCAGGTTATTGGAGGTGGCGGTGGGGGTGATCATAGGAAGTGAACTCCTGCGCACGACCGGTGCGGCCAGTTCGGCGTTCCTGCTGGTCAGTGGGCCTATCACAGCCAGACACGAAGAGTTATCGCCAAGGGATCGCATTATATCAACCACGTCTTCCATGGAGCAATCGAACTCCAGAAGAATAGGAGCATTCATGCTAAGGTCTGATGACATTTCAAACGCCATTCTGACCCCTCGCGCCACTTTCTCGGCATATACGGCCCCCTCGCCCGAAAATGGCATGACCAAGGCTATGAACATCCTTTCGGGCTCGTGGATTTCCAACCTTCCGTACCTGTCGTGGGCATCGGGGTACCGGCGGTCTATTTCCGTACCTACCATCAGCGCCTTGTCGTAGTCTCCGGCGGAGGCGTAGCGTTTTTCGAGTTCCAGGAGAAGCAAGACTTCCGTCCATCCGGTGGCGGGTCTGGATGCCAGGTAGTCCGTATCCAGCTTCCGGAGACAGGTTCTGGCCAATTCCACCGCTTGGGAGGATTCCGCCTCGTCAAGATTCTCCTGATGTACTTCCGACAACCGCCGGAAAGCATTACGGAATGCTCCCCGGGCGAAAGATATGCGGGCCAGCATTAACATGGCCGAAGCCTTAGTGTGCGCGTCCGGAGCCTCTTCCACCGCCTTCAGTGCGGATTGTTCGGCTTCGTCCGGCCGCTTCATGGCCAGGAGGGCGCCGGCTCGGCCCAGATGCCACGATGCGTAACGGATGTCTCCGGGGAATTCTTCGAGAGCCCTGGAATAAAGGCGCAGAGCCTTGGTGTGGTTTCCCGAATTCATCGCCGCTTCGGCGAGGGCGGTTATTCCTTCCGGGGTATTCTCGTCGTGTACAGGCCTGCATCCGTTGAAAAGCAGTATCGATATGAAGAAAAACAGGATCAAAATACGACCAAGCAAGTATCACCTCCACGATAATCTTTATCCTGACGAATATACCCTCTGCATGGATTCGGGGAAATCCATGTATTGAAAAAAAGCCCGGGGCGTAAACCCCGGGCTTTTGCGATCGGAAATCCGGTTATTCGCCGGAAGTCTCTTCCCCGGTGTTTTCCAGTTGCTGGGATTCTTCCACGAAAATACTTTCCGGAGGTACGCCGAGATGATCTATCATCCACTGGGCATCGTCCGCGAAATCGGACTCGGGATAATTGTTGATCACGGCCTGGAAAGCATTCTCCGCGGCTTCGTAGTCCTCCAGGTATTCGGAGCAAGTAAAGCCGATCAGGAACTGGGCCTGGTGAGCCCTCTCGTTGTCGGGGAAGCGCTTCAGGAAGAGCTCGAAGTAGGTTACCGCTCTTTGTGGATTATCCTTCATGAGGTTCTGGGCCATCTGGAACAACGAATCGGATGGAGTGTCTTCCGGGGGGAGGAAAGCGTCCTCGTTCACCGTTACACCGTAATGGTCCCTGAGAGAAGGAATGATCGTTTCCTTGAAATACATGTTGACCATGGCGGGCTTGAGGGTATTCTCTATGGATTCCCTGACCTCTTCGAGGGGTATGCTTCCTTCTTCCTTAACGTCCGATATCTTGAAGAAATGGTAACCCATCGGGGTTGCAAAGGGTCCGAGAACGTCTCCGGACTGTCCCTCGAAAAGTTTCCGCAGGATTTCATCCTGTCTGCCCAGGTACGGCATGGGTGATCCCAGAGTTATCCAGCCGATACTGCCGTCGTCTTCCTTCGTGGCTTCATGCTCGCTGAATTTCTCTACCAGGGATTCGAAAGATTCTCCGGCATCCAGCGCTTCCTTTACCGCTGTGGTGTCCGCCGGGTCCGTCAGGAGTATGTGAGAGACCAGGAGCTGTTTTTCCTGGTGATAGATATCATCCTTATGTTCCTCGTAGTATTCGAGGATTTCATCTTCCGGTACTGTTACCTGGTCCACCACGTACTGCTCGTAATAACTTTGAAGCATGGCCCTGTCTTTCGCGGTCTCCACCTGCTTCATGGCGAGTTCCACCTGGGCTATGACGAACGAATCTTTTTCCAGACCCCGTTTCTCCGCTTCCTGAAGCAGGAGTTCACGCTCTATTATATGGTCCAGCAGAAGACGCTTGCCTTCCGGAGACTCGAAGGAACTTCTCTGGTATGGCGGAATGAGTTCCAGTTCTTCCTTGATCATGTCTTCGGTGATTTTCACATCACCCACGGTTGCGTAGATTTTCGAAGTATCCTGGGCGGCATCAGCCTGGGTGCCTGTTGTCACGCAGGATGCGGCAATCAACATCAGAAACGCGGCAATGGGAATGAGTTTCATATCGTGTCCTTTCTCGGTTCAGGTCTCGGGGTAAATCTTGTCGTTCAGCATATAAGTAATCTTTCCCTTGGTGAATTCCTCGGCGGCGGCCAGGAATGGTTGTTTCCGCGGGTTTTCCACGTCGTCCACCAGGCATGGGGCGCCGGATCTCAATTTCCTGACTCTTTTCGCTATGGCCAGGGCCAGGAGGTACTGGTTGTCCGTGTTTTCCCCCATCTTATCCATTTCTCTGAACGCATCCGACATTTGTACCTCCATATTACATTTTGCAGGACGAATACACGAGGGATATATCCCTATTTCGCCTTCAATGTTCCATCCATCCCGGGTTTACCCGGTTACTCGCCTTTTTCGGAAGCTGTATCGGCGAAATGAGATGACAGGAATTCCCAAGTCGGCTCATCGAGGAGATCTACATCCCTTTCGTCGATCTTTACGTCACCGAGTTCGGTTTTTTCCCAGAAGTAGATTACGGTCACCTTGTCGTTGTCTCCGGGAGCTGCTCCCTCGGCTCTGCTGGGGAAGGTCATGGGATGGGAGAAATAAACCTCTACCTTGGATGAATCGGAATCCGCGGTGGTGTATCCTACGAATTTCAATGTTTCCACCACGATGGAGTCACCCCTGGCCCTGCGTGTTCTGCCCCGTGGATTTTCGTAGAAGACATAAGTGGTGTCGAGGACCAGTTCAAAAACGTACTCACCTCCCAGGGGGTCGATGAGTTCGTCGATCCCTACTTCCAGATTGTCGGGATCCTTGGGAATTATCACCACGGGATACCTTTGAGCGAGGTAAGCCGCTTCCTCCTCCGCAGCCCTGATCAGATTGGCCCTGGAAGCTTGCAATCTGCGCATCCTGGCATACTCCGGGAAGGCATACACCAGTTGTGTTTCAGACCAGTCCGGTTCCATGAATACGCTGTCGGGGTAGTCTTTTTCGAAAAATCCCCCCACCACTCCGCCGTGTCTGTCTATGTTCGGACACGAAATGGAGAATTGCGTTCCCAGGGCCAGCTTGGGATCGTAGGAATAGGTGGAGTCGAAATACCCCCCCCTCCATAAGGTCGGGCAGACGGCGGCTACCGTACGGGCCACGGAATCCTTGCGTGCCGGAGCGATGGAACTGTTGAATTCGCTTATCAGGGAAGTTATCGAGTCAGCCGCGGCGGCCAGCGATTCTTCCATATTCAGTAGTTCGGTCACGTCGAAACCCAGTGAATCGTTGAAATATTCCCCGGGCGACAGGTCCTCGTTTTCCATTTCGGCGGTTTTGATGAAGGCATCGCGGAGTACCAGCAGAGAGTCGAGCGGGAACCCGAGTTCCGCTTCCCTGTTTACGATTACGGAAAGTACCGAGTCGTATTTCGACCGGGTGATTGCAAGGTTTTTCCGGAGAGTGCCCAGTGCGGTTTCGTTCCAGAGGTTCTTCCATGCCTCCGGTATTTTCACGCGTCGTGTAATGTCGTTTCGGAAAACAACGGTGATGCTGTCGGCATTCATCGTCGTTGAGAAATAACCTTTCTCTTCCGCGTACTTCAGAAGACTGTCGAGATCGGGAGCGGGAGAACCCTCATGTTCGAAAATATGTTGAACGTTAGCCTTCGCCAGGGTTTCTATCTGTGCGCGACATAGTTCCCTGGGGATTCTGTAGGTCTCCACTCTCTGATGAATCCTGAATATGAGGAAAGCAGCAAGAAGCACGATCAGAATTCTCACCAGAATCTTGGATCTCATAGGTTATTCCTCCATGAGTGTACACGGTTGCTTAAGATCGCACGTTCGATCGAACACCGGAACGAATCTACCCACGTTATTCGATACCTGTCAACCGGTGTCGCTCCAGCCGGTGTACCACGGGAACCGGGGGAATCAGCCGTATGCTCAGGCGCCCGGGAACGATTTCCAGTACACCTCTGGGTGGTACCAGTGAAACGGTGACTGTGCCGGAATCGTGTGGTATGGGTTCGGTTGGGATGCTGTCGAGTTCTTCAACCACCGACGCCGCGCCTTCTATTTCTATGTTCTCCACCGGTGATTCGACCCAATAATACCTTCCGGGTACGCCGAATGCCGTTCTCACCGAGAATGGAATGGTTCTGCCGATTCTGCGATCCACGGTTGCGACCATGATGGACGGGCTGAAGGCCGAAGGTTTCAACTCCCGGAACGGTTTGCCCCGGAAAACGACGTTCCTTTCCGACAACGCCTCCGAAACAGTGACCGGCAGATCGCTTTCCCTCTCATCAACATTCAGTTTGACGGCAACCGACACCGGGTAACCTGAGATCTGATCCAGAAGCACGTTTGTTCCGAAGCCTTCGAAAATCACGTCTACCGAGTCCGCGACGGGATCGTTCAGAACTATGAGCGAGGGCGAGGTAACGGTGATGTCTACCGGTAACCTGGCATTCACTTTGAATTTTCTGTTATCGATGGCCACTATCCAGAGCAAAATGGAGAGGAAGACCGCGAGGGTCCACTGAAGCGGTCCGGTGGATCTGAGCACCGCGTGAGCCGTCCTACTCCTGCTCGATTACCGGGTTGTTACCCCGGTTCTGGAACCCGAATGCCGCAGAGCCTTCTCCCTCGAGTTTGCCGAACTTGGATTCGTAGGATTCGATTTGAGATTGCAATGCCTGGACCAGGGCCTTCATGCGGTAAGGCGATACTATGATCCGGGCTTTCAATCTGGCTCCGTTGACCCCAGGCACCACCCTGGCGAAATCCAGTACGAACTCGGCCCTGGATACCGCGATGAAGAATACGTTGCTGTATACTCCGTCTATTTCCCGGTCGTTCGCGTTGATTACCGCCGGGGGCTTTACGATTTTCGATTCCATCCTCACTCCTTTTTCACATCGGTGATATCGTTTATATATGGCATCCCGGACGGAGGTGTTTCTTGGCTCATATCAATATTGGGAACATACTAAACGGCTTCAAGGGGAAAAGGGTCCTCGTGGTCGGTGACCTGATACTCGATCGTTACCTGGAGGGACGAGTGGAGCGCATCTCTCCCGAGGCCCCCGTCCCGGTGGTTTCATTGGAGAACGGTCGGGGAAGGCTGGTCCCGGGCGGTGCGGCCAACGTCGCACGGAACGTATTTTCCCTGGGAGGAATTCCCGTGGTGGCCGGCGTAGGCGGAGACGACGCCGAAGGCGGCATGCTGAAGGACCTTTTGCGGGATGAGGGGATAGACACGACGGCCCTGGTCACCGATTCCGACCGGCCCACCACGACGAAGACCCGGGTGATGTCGGGAGGGCACCAGCTGATCAGGCTGGACAGGGAAGTGACGTCACCCGTCTCCGAGCGTGTGCGGAAGGATATCCTTGCCGGGATGGCGACCGTGATGGACTCCATCGACGTGGTGATACTGGAGGATTACAACAAGGGGGTCCTGGTGCCGGAGCTTATCGCGGAAACCATCACTCTGGCCCGGGAGAAGGATGTCCCGGTGATCGTGGATCCGAAATTCACGAATTTTTTCGCTTACAGGGGCTGCAGCCTCTTCAAGCCCAACAGGCTGGAGACGTCCCGCGCTCTTGGAATGGATATTCAAACCCCGGAGGACGCCGCTGTCGCCGGAGAGTCGTTGCTGGACAGGTTGAACGCTTCCGCCGTTCTCATAACCCTCGGCAGTCGGGGCAGCCTCCTCTGCAGAAAGGGCATGGAACCTTTTCACGTGAAAGCGGCGACCATCCACGTTTACGACGTATCCGGCGCCGGTGATACCGTGGCCGCCGTCATGGCCCTCGCCATGGCCGCGGGCGTTCCCCTGGAAGAAGGAGTGAGAATCGCCGTGTTGGCGGCTGCTGCGACGTGCGGCGAACCGGGTGTTTACGCCGTGAGGCCGGAAGACGTCGTGAGGGAGGAGGAACGCCATTCGGAAAGCTCCGATCTTGTCCGCGGATGAAGCCGCCGAAGTAAGCCGGAAACTCAGGAAGCAGGGTTTGAAGGTGGTCTTCACCAACGGATGTTTCGACATCGCGCACCCCGGGCACGTGCATGTTCTCAGAAGGGCGAGGGCGCTTGGCGACAAGTTGTTCGTGGGTGTGAACACTGATTCTTCCGTTCGAAAACTGAAGGGTAGCGGACGTCCCGTGAACGATTTGAATGCCAGGTTGGCGGTTCTGTCCGAGTTCAGGTCCGTGGATTTTCTGGTTCCATTCGGGGAGGAGACCCCATACGAACTTATAAGGCTCATAGTTCCCGACGTCCTTGTGAAGGGTGGAGATTACACGGCGGAAACCGTGGTGGGCGCGGAATTCGTTCTTGCCGGGGGCGGCAGTGTTGAGATAGTGGAATACCTCGAGGACTATTCTTCCTCGGGGATCTTGAAGTCGATGATGGAAAGTTCATCGTAAACCTCGGTTCCCGGCGTCCGAAGACTCGGGCCGAGCGGGGAGAGTGAGTAAATGAAATGAATATGCTGGTAATGAGATACTCCGGTTTGGTTATAGCGGTGATCGCCGCCGCAGTGGTCTTTCTCAGGTATCATTTCCTGAAGAAAGCTCCTGTGGGTACCGAAAAGATGCGGATCCTGGCCGACAAAATACATGCGGGGGCGATGACGTACCTGAAGACCCAGTACCGGATACTGCTGGTGTTCGTGCTGCTGGTGGCCCTGGCGCTTTTCTTCGGAGTGGATCACGGAACGGCGCTGGCTTTCGTTTTCGGCGCCGGTTTCAGCATGCTCGCGGGATTTTTCGGTATGAATGCCGCGACAGTGGGAAACGTCAGAACCACGGAAGCGGCGAGGAAGGGATTACCGGAAGCCCTGGCGGTGGCATTCGACGGGGGCAGCGTCATGGGCCTCGCCGTTGCGGCCCTGGGATTGCTGGGAGTTTCGATATTCTACCTGTTCTATGAGAGCGTACCCGAACTGAAGTCATTAGTGGAATCGCTGATAGGTCCGGTTACCCTGGAAAACATCGCGGGCTTCGGCATGGGAGCTAGTTCCATCGCCCTGTTCGCCAGGGTGGGTGGAGGAATATTCACGAAGAGCGCCGATGTGGGTGCGGACCTGGTCGGCAAGGTGGAAGCCGGCATACCGGAGGATGATCCCAGGAACCCGGCTGTCATCGCCGATAATGTTGGTGACAATGTGGGAGACGTTGCCGGAATGGGTGCCGATCTGTTCGAGTCGTTCGTGGGAAGCATCATAGCCGCGGTAGTCCTGGCCTTCGGTTTCGGGGTCACCGGGATTCCCAGGGGCTTGCTGAAAGACGCTGCCGTGACCGACCCGACGATACTGGTAGCTCTGCCGTTGCTCCTGGCCGCGGTGGGTACGGTGGCGAGCATGGCGGGCATATTCTCCGTCAGGATACTCAGCAGGCTGGGCAGCCCCGCTTCGGTCCTGAGAAATTCCACGCTGGTCAGTACCCTGTTGTCCGTGATCTTTTCCCTGGTCACCATTCGCGCCACGGGAGTCGGAATGGGAGTATTCTGGGCAATCGTGTGCGGTATCGTATCCGGAACCGCCATCGGCCTGGTGACGGAGTATTACACCAGCGGCGGCCCCGTGAGACGAATTTCCAGGAGTACGAGGACCGGTCCCGCCACCTGTATCATCGAGGGAGTAAGCGTGGGCATGGAATCCGCCGTGTTGCCCATCCTGTTCATTTCGGCGGCTATAATCGTCAGTTTCGAACTTGCCGGTCTTTACGGGATAGCCATGGCCGCTCTGGGCATGCTGATAAACGTGGGTATGACCATGTCCGTCGATGCTTACGGTCCGGTGGCCGACAACGCCGGAGGTATAGCGGAGATGGCGTCGTTGCCCGGAGAGGTGCGAAAAAGGACCGACAAGTTGGATTCCCTGGGTAACACCACGGCGGCTATGGGAAAGGGTTTCGCGATAGGTTCCGCCGCCCTTACCGCCTTGGCTCTCTTCAGTGCGTATGCCTATTCCACCGGGCTTTCATCCATAGACCTTCTCAAGGCGAACGTGGTGGCGGGCCTGTTGTTCGGTGCCCTGCTCCCATACCTGTTCGCTTCCCTCACCCTGAGGGCTGTGGGACGTACCGCCATGAAAATGGTGAATGAAGTGAGAAGACAGTTCCGAGAGATAAAGGGCATCATGGAAGGCGACGCGGAGCCCGACACGGAAAAATGCATAGAGATAGCCACGGAAGGTGCCATCAGGGAAATGGTGCTGCCGGGAGTATTGGCCGTGGTGATACCCGTGATCGTTTACTTCGCATTCGGCGAAGCGGGACCGGAAACCCTGGGCGGTGTCTTGGCGGGAGCCATAGCATCCGGCGTGCTTCTCGCGGTGTTCATGTCCAATTCGGGAGGTGCGTGGGACAACGCCAAGAAGTTCATAGAGCAAGGTGAGTACGGCGGCAAGGGAACCCCGGAACATGCGGCCGCGGTGATCGGTGATACCGTGGGTGACCCGTTCAAGGATACCAGCGGTCCCTCGCTCAATATATTGATAAAGCTCATGACCATGGTTTCCCTGGTAATTTCGCAGGTCTGAGAACGGAGGTTCGTTTCATGGTGGATGAAGAAGTAAAAACTCCGGACTTCAACGAGGAGAACGTGAGGGCGGAAATAGAGAAGATTCGCCCCGTGCTTCAGAGGGACGGCGGCGACATCGAATTCGTGGGACTGGACGACAAGGTGGTCAAGGTCAGGCTTCAGGGAGCGTGCTCGGGATGTTCCATGGCTACGATCACCCTGCAGTGGACGGTGGAGCGAAATCTCAGGTCGGTGTTCCCGGAGATCGAGAAGGTGGAAAACGTCCGCTAGGAGCCCCGGAGAGATCTCCAGGAGGGCCGTGATAGGGGTTTTGGCCGGGGGCGGTACGTTTTCCGCTCTCCGGGGAAGGGACAAAGCGTTCGCCCTGCGGCTTCTCAGGGAGACCGTGGTGTGGAAAGCCAGACTTGACAGGGCGTTGACCCGTTATTGTAATGTACCCCTTCAGAACTTGGATGACGAAGTGCTGGCCGCCCTGAGGGTGGGAGCGGCACAGCTTCTGGTTCTGGGCACGCCTCCCCATGCCGCGGTGTCGGAGACGGTGGGTGCCGTGGATGGCGGAGGCAGGGGACTTGTCAACGCCGTTCTCAGGAAATTGGCTTCATGCGGTGAGCCGGACCCCGGAAGTGCCGGGGATCATGAAATGTTCTCCCATCCGGCCCACTTGGTCGAAAAATGGAGATCCTCGTTCGGAGTTTCCGATGCCGGGGCCCTCATGGAATGGAATAATGCCGTTCCGACCTTGGGAGCCTGTTTCAAGGATCCTCCCGCAGGGCTCGGGGCGGGAAGGTACATGGCGGACTACCGTATCATCGATAGGACCGGGTACAGACCCCTTGAATCGCTGACGGAACCCGTTTACATCCAGGACGAGGCTGCGGTCGTGGTAGGGAGGGCCGCCGCATCCCTGGCGGTGGGAGGAAGAGTTCTCGAGGTGGGTGCGGCGCCGGGGGGGAAGACGCATCACCTGCAGGTTGCGGCCGAAATGGTGGTTTCCATGGACTGCAATGCCGCTAGAGCGGCCAGGTGGCTCGAGAACTCGCGTAGGTTGGGATGGCGTTCATGCTTTCCCGTGGTGGGGGATGGAACGTTACCTCCTCTGGCCGCCGGTTTCGATCTTGTATTTCTTGATGCGCCCTGTACCAATACGGGAGTTTTCCGGAGAAGGCCCGAGGCCAGGTGGAAATGGTCCCCTGCCTACCTCGGCGGGATGGTGAAGATGCAGCGCGATCTTCTGACAGGTTCGGCAGCGATGGTTAAACCCGGAGGTTTTCTCGTGTATTCCACCTGCAGCCTGGAGCCGGAAGAAAACGTGGAACAGGTCCGGTGGTTCGAAGAGCATGTGAAGGGATTCACCGGCGTGGGGCTTCCTGCGCCGCCGCAGCTTGTCAGTAAAGGTATGATTAGCATATTCCCACCTGAACACGGGATCGACGGGATGTTCGCCGCTGCTTGGAGGCGTGACGGTTGAAAAGTTCGACCAGGTACGTGGTCCTGGGAATTTCAGGGGCGGTACTGGCGTTCATCGCCGGTATGATTCTGGCGCCTACCGTTTTCGGGACTCCGAGATTCGTTTCATCCGTGGGAGCGGCCTCGGTGCCCGTAGAGATGCCTGACGTGGTGGGACTGTCCAGGCAGGAAGCCCAGAGAGAGATAGAATCATCCAGCCTCGTACTGGCGGGACAATGGTCGGAGTACGGTCCCATGGAAACCATGGGGACCGTGATAAGGCAGGATCCTCCGCCGGGCACGCTTACTCCCAGGGGTACGCCCGTAAGTATTTTCTGGAACATAGGACCCTTATTCAGGACGTTTCACCCGGATTCCCTGCTGGGCATGACCGCCGTGGAGGCCGAGGAGAAGATAGCGGACTGGCAGCTTTATTCGATGGGAAGGAGCAGGGTTCCCCATCCCGTCGTTCCCGCCGGGGTCGTGGTGGCCGTGTGTCCCAGGCAGTACGACAGCCTTCCGGTAACCACCTCGGTTCGGCTGCTGGTTTCCAGCGGATGGGAAGGCATGCCCAGATTCCTGGACATGACCGTGGAACAGGCGGAGGAACTGGCTCGGGAAAGGGATTTGTTCCTGGTGGTGAAGGAGAAACCGGTTGAGGATCTTGCCATGGAAGGTATCGTGGTGGAGCAGCAGGTACCGCCCGGTACCGCATACGAAAAGGGTGATTCGATCACTGTCCTCATAGGCAAGGTGGGCCTGGATTGGGGGGCCTGGTGAAAGACGGCGTTCTTATCGCTCCATCCATACTGGGCTGTGATCAAGGGATGCTTGCTTCCGAATCGCGGAAGCTGCAGGAAGCGGGAGCGGACATGATACATCTCGACGTCATGGACGGGGTTTTCGTTCCTGTCCTGACCGTGGGTCCCGCGGTTTCCGAGGCAGTGTGTTCCGCGGTGGACATTCCCGTCGATGCCCATCTTATGGTAAGTATTCCCGGTAACCAACTGCAGGATTTCGCCCGGTCGGGATGCAGGTATATCACGGTTCATGCCGAGGTGGACGTCCACTTGGACAGATTGCTGGGACGCATTCGCGATCTGGGATGTCTTGCCGGGCTGGCATTCAATCCGGCCACGCCCCTGGATACGCTGAAATGGGTGTCCCGAGCGGTTGACCTGGTGCTGATAATGACGGTAAATCCCGGGTACGGCGGCCAGAAACACATGGCGCACCTTCACGGTAAGGTGAATGAGGCCAGGAAGATACTTGACAATAACGGTGGTTCCGGTGCGTTGCTCTCCGTAGATGGAGGCGTGGATTCGGAGAATGCTTCCTCACTGATCGATGCCGGGGCCGACGTGCTGGTGGCCGGGAGCTTTATAACCCGTTCGAATGATCCCGCCCGGGCGATGGACATGCTTCGTGGCCGTCATCACCGACACACCTCCTGACGAAGTTTCCTGACCGGAGTTTTGAATCGGGGGAATCCCAGGGGTAATTTCGCGCGAACTTGTTCACATCCTTGCGATAAAGTATAGTTGCATGCTCCGCGGAACGGCGCGGGCGTGATGTATCCAGCGATTGCCGATGGGAGGCTCGTTTGTTCGAAGCACTGTCCGACAGGCTGAATGAAGCTTTTCGCCGCATTACCAGCCGGGGCGTGATAACCGAGAGTGACGTCAGGCAAGCCATGAGGCAGGTACGCAGGGCCCTCCTGGAGGCCGATGTCAACTTCAAGGTAGTCAGGGACTTCGTGGCCGGGGTCAACGAGAAGGCCGTCGGTGAAAAAGTTCTCAGGAGTATCGACCCGGGCAAACAGGTGATAAAGATCGTGCACGACGAGATGGTGAATCTCTTGGGCGGGGAGACGGTTCCCCTGGAACAAAAGGGCGCCGCCCCCCTTGTTTACGTTCTCGTGGGGCTACAGGGATCCGGGAAGACCACCACGGCGGCCAAGCTCGCTCGGTGGTTGTCCGATAACAGGGCTAAGAGAGTGCTCCTGGCTGCTTGCGATTTGCAGAGACCGGGGGCCGTCCGGCAACTGGAGACTTTGGCATCCGGTGCCGGCGCGGGATTTTTCGGGCCCGGTTCCGCCGGCGGAGATCCCCTGGAGGTATTGACGGGAGCCGTTTCGGAGGCCCGGTTGAAGAGCTACGACGTGGTGGTGGCCGATACCGCGGGACGTTTGCACGTCGACGAGGAATTGATGCAGGAGTTGGAAAGGATATGTACCGTTGCGGCTCCGGCGGAGACTCTCCTGGTTCTCGACGGACTTTCAGGTCAGGATGCCGTGTCGGTAGCAGTGGAATTCAAGGAGAGAATAGATCTTACCGGTGCGGTGATAACCAAGATGGACGGTGATTCCAGGGGAGGAGCGGCGCTGTCGCTCCGGGCCGTGACCGGTTTGCCCATAAAGTTCATCGGAACCGGCGAAAAGCCGGACGGACTCGAACCCATGGATCCCCGCAGGTTGGCGGGCAGGATTCTCGGTATGGGCGACGTGGTGGGCCTGGTAGAGAAGGCCCAGAAGGTCTTCGATATGGAGGAGGCCAGGAAGATCGAGAGGAAACTGGTTTCCAACTCGTTCACACTGGAGGATTTTGCCGGGGAATTGAAGAAACTCGGAAAACTGGGATCTCTTGGCGATCTCCTGGGCATGCTGCCTAAGGGTATGATGCCCAAGGGAGTTGAAGTGGACGAGTCGCAGTTCCGGAAAATGTTGGCGATCATAGATTCCATGACTGTAAAGGAAAAGTTGCACCCGGAGATAATCAACGGCAGCAGGAGAAAGAGAATCGCCATGGGCAGCGGTACCAGGGTAAGCGATGTCAACCGGCTCCTGCGGGAATTCAACGTGATGAAGAAAATGATGAAACGGATCAAAAAGGGCGGAAGCGTCGGGCTTCGCAGCTTGTTCCGATGACACACGGAGGTGAGATTTGGTAGTCATACGTCTCAAGAGAATGGGAAGCAAGGGAGAACCGTATTACCGCATAGTGGCTGCGGACAGGCGGAAGGCTCCCACGGGCAGGTTTCTGGATAGTTTCGGATTCTACGACCCGTTAAAGAAACCCATGGAAATAAAGGTAGACGAAAAACGGGTTTTTTACTGGCTTGACAAGGGTGCCCAGGTTTCAGATACAGTAAAGAGTATACTGAAAAGGACCGGAACTTGGTCGAAGTGGTCCCGGATCTCCGTCGGAGAAAAGGAGATCGAGCCCGAGGTCGTGTTTCTCAAAGGTGAAAACAGGACTTCCCGAGGCTGATAGGAACAAGGCAAGCCGTACTAGCATCTTGACTGGAGGGTCCTCATGAAAGAGCTTGTTGAAATGATGGCCAAGACGCTCGTGGCCGATCCCGATTCGGTTTCCGTCTCGGAAACGATGGAGGATGACGTTACGGTGTACGAATTGAAGGTGGCCGAGGCCGATCTCGGGAGGGTCATCGGACGGGACGGAAAGATAGCCAAGGCCATGCGCCTGATAATAAGGTCGGCTGCGGCGCGCCTGGAGCAGAAAGCCACCGTCAAGATCATTGACTGATCCGGACGCAGCGGTGCCGGAGGAACTGGTTCTTCTCGGCGTCGCCGAAAAGCCTCACGGATTGAAGGGTGCTCTCAGTTTCAGGATTGATGTGGGACTGGGGGATCCTGAATTTCCCGTCGGCGTCGAGTTGATTCTCGAGGGAATCGGACGGGTTACCGTTGCAAGGTGCATACCACGGAAGGATTCCAGGTTCAGTTTAACCTTCCGGGAAATTCGAAGCCGTACGGAAGCGGAGGATTACAGGGGGAGTTCATTGTATGCTCCCCGGGCCTGGGTGAGGGACAAGCTCGGGTTCGTTCCGATACACGCGTTTATCGGCTTTGCGTTGAATGCAAGGGATACCGGCTTGGAAGTGGTGGATGTGGAACCGTCCATCGTGAATCCCATGTTGGTATTGGACGGAATGGAAAAAAGGTTTACGGTACCCCTGGTGATGGTGGCGAGCCTGGGAGAGATCGACTGGGAGGAGAGGTCGATGAACGTGGATCTTCCGGAAGGGCTCGAGGATTTGGATTTGTAGACTGGAGTCCCGTTGCAGGTTGCTGTTGCCACCCTTTTCCCCGAGATGTTCCGGCCGTTTCTTGGCTGCGGTGTGGTGGGAAAAGCTATTGAGAAAGAGCTGGTACGGGTTACTCTGCTCGACATCCGGGAAAGAGCGGTGGACGCTCGGGGATCGGTGGACGATTACCAGTTCGGTGGCGGTGCCGGAATGGTGCTTCGTCCGGAACCGCTGTTCGAGACTTTTGAAAGGATTCCCTGGAGGGACCGGGCCAGGGTTTTATGTATGACGCCGGCAGGCAGAAGGTTCGACCACCGGCTGGCGGTGGAGCTTGCCGGGGAGGATCACCTGGTAGTGATCTGCGGAAGGTACGGCGGGATCGACGAGCGTTTCGTAGACAGCGTCGTGACTGACAGGCTCAGCGTTGGAGACGCGGTGGTTTCCGGGGGCGAGGTACCTGCCATGTACGTGCTGGAAGCGGTGTTCAGGTGGATTCCCGGAGTTCTGGGGAAGATGGAGTCCGCCCAATCCGACAGTTTCGCCACGGGCCTGCTTGATTATCCGCGGTACACCAGGCCCGCCAGGTACAGGAATATGGATGTTCCCGGGGTTCTGCTTTCGGGTGATCATGCGGGAATCCGGGAATGGAGATTCGAGAAAGCCCTGGAAGCCACCAGGGAGTACCACCCGGAACTCCTCGAAGGAAGGAGTCCGGAAGAATTGAGAGAACTTTTCATCCGCTCTGTAAGGAGGGCGGACCGGCAGAAGGAGCAGAACGATGGATGAGGTTATAAAAAAAGTCGAGGAAGTTCAGATCAGGAGCGATCACCCGGAATTCAAAGCCGGAGACACCGTCAAGGTTCACTTCCAGGTCAAGGAAGGCGAGAAAGTGAGGACGCAGGTTTTCCAGGGAGTGGTCATCTCCAGGAGGGGGGGCGGCATATCCGAAACTTTCACCGTCAGAAAGATATCCGGCGGTGTTAGCGTCGAAAGGATTTTCCCCTTTCATACGCCCCTGATAGAGAAGATCGAGGTGGTCAGGATCGGTAAGGTCCGCAGGTCCAAACTTTTCTACCTGCGGAACAAGACCGGCAAGGCTGCCCGCATCAAGGAGAAGAAGACCTACGGCTGATCGAACCCGGGATCTTCTTCGGTTCGACGAGTCTTACAGGCCGGGTTGCGCCGTGCTTGCCGGGATGGATGAAGCAGGCAGGGGTCCGCTTGCCGGTCCCCTGGCGGCGGCGGCGGTAGTCTTTCCTCCCGGGTTTTCGGTGAAAGGTGTCAGGGATAGTAAGACTCTGAGCCCCAAAAAACGCAAAATACTCTACGACGTCATAATTTCCTCGTCCGACTGGTCGGTGGCTTTCGTGCAGCCACGCGAGATAGATGAATTCGGCATGACGGAGGCGGTGAGAACCTGTTTCAACAGGGCCGCCGCCGGCCTGGATATTCGTCCGGACCTGTTTCTCGTGGACGGGCTGCCGGTGCAAGGGTTGGACTTTCCGGCGGAATTCCTGGTCAGGGGCGATTCCCGAAGCTTTTCCGTAGCCGCCGCCGGCATAATCGCCAAGGTCAGCAGGGACGGGGTGATGGTGAGGGCGGACTCTATGTATCCGGGTTACGGCTTTATAAAAAACAAGGGTTATGGGACCAGGGAGCACCTGGAGGCCCTGGAACGATTGGGACCGTCGCCCATTCACAGAAGGTCCTTTGCACCGCTGAAGGATCGTTTTCAATTGGAGCTGCCTCTTGAGTGAGATTGCGAAGCTCGCCGAGGATTTCACGTGCCTGTGGCTGAAATCCAGGGGCTGGAAAATATTGGAGAAGAACTACAGGACACGCAGGGCCGAGGTGGACGTGGTGGCGGTGAAGAACGAGGTGCTGGCATTCGTCGAGGTCAAGTTCGCCGGTGACGGTTCCCGGACCATGGCATTGGAAAAGGTGAACATGGCCAAACAGGGCAGGCTGACCCACGCGGCTTCCGCATATCTTGCCGAAAATCCGCATGATGGGGAAGTCAGGTTCGACGTGGCGGTGGTGCGGGGCAAGCGCGGGGACATGAGGATGGAGGAATACATTCCCGATGCCTTCAGACCCCGGGCGATGTGATCCTGTTCCGTAGTAAGCATGGCAAAGGAAGAATGGATACGTGTTCCATCTGAGAAAACCTTCCGGGATCGCGTTGCCCGGGTATGCGGCGCTGGCGGGACTGATCCTGCCCTACCTGGCGGTCGTGGCGGCCGTTCTGCTGTCGGGAGTACCCCGGTATTTCAGGGAGGGTGACGGAGCTCTCCTGGAGTACTCCACCAGGACCACCGCCGCTCTCCGGACACTTACCGGGCCGTATTCCAGATTCGGTTTCCATCATCCGGGACCTTTCTATTTTTTTACCAGGATCCCCATGTATTTTCTGCTGGGAATGAAGAGTTCCGCCGATTACGTAACAACCTCACTGCTGGCTATACTCACCTTGTCCGCATCGGCATTCGCGGTTTCGACCGGGAAGAACCGCCGGGAGATGACCTGGTTCTGTCTTCTCGCCGCCACTTACATGTTGGTGTTCAAACCCGTCATCTGGCTCAATGACTGGAATCCGTTTATCGTGGTGTTTCCAATGCTTCTTGCGGTTCTATCGCTGGTTGCGGCGGTCTCGGATGGGCGACGGCGATGGTGGTGGGCCGTTGCGGGAGCCTTGTCGGGTTCTTTCGCCATGCAGACCCACCTGGGCTGCGCTCCGGCCGTGGTCGTTCCGGCGCTGTATACCCTCCTGGTCCTGTTCGGGCGTGGTGATGGCGATTCGAAAAAAATCGCCGGGATTTTCCTGGTGGTTACGGCGGCGTCTTGGTTTCCTGTCGCCGTTTCCTTTTTTACCGGGGCGGGGTTGAAGAACGTTTACGCGTTTGCGAAGTTCCTGTCAGAGGGCGGGGATACCGTGGATCCCCGGAATGCGCTGATGATCTGGACGGATGCGATGACGGGGTTCGAAACGTTTTTCCTTCCCGTTCGCCGCCTCAGGGTGAGCGGTACGCTGATGCTCGCCAAAGGTGCGGTATTGTTTTTCAGGATCTTTTTGCTGGCATACTTCACCTTGAGGACGGGGCGTCCCAGGAAATCCGGATTCCGGTTTCATTTGGGAATCGTGGTGCTCATCCTTCACGGAGTAACCCTGTTTTCAGTGATGGGAGTGAAGGGAGTGCCGCACCAGTATCTTTTCATCTGGTTTTCGGTGGTGGGGCTGCTTTCCTGGATTGCGATCGCCTCGGCGGTTACCGGTGAATTCGCCTGGAAAGGCCGTTTTAGGGATACATGTAGTGTGGTGGCGGCGATACTGACCATCCTGGTGGGAACGGCGAACGCCCGGGAAGTCTTGCGAAAAGGCGGAGGACTCTTCGATCCGCTGGGATTCGACGATCCGCAGACGCGGGAAGCTTCCGAAGACGTTCTCGCCGGTATTCCGGGTCGTGGACCATGGGTAATCGTACCGGTATCACACGAATACTGGCCGCTCATGGCGGGATTGCTGAACGCCCTGGACAGGGATGGACTGGAAGTATGTGTACCCGGGGGCTACTCCTTCATGACCGGTATGGAACCGGTTGCCGGGGCGGATTCTCTTTTCGTGGCTCCACCGGGATATGGTTCGGGTTTTCTCGAAGTGCTCTACGAGGACAGCCTGGTGATCGTGGGTTACCGGGAATATCGCCGTTCCGGCGCCCCGTAAGATTGACACCGGCTTCCCGCTGCGGGTATCGTAGCCACCAAAGTTTTCCTCTTCACCGTCGAAAGGGTCTGCCATGACGGAATTCGCAGAGCCGGCATCATTTTTTTTCTCTTTCGTTGCCATCGGTTCTTCCGGAAGGTCCACGCACTTCATGTCGAATGAGACGGTCGCGAACCCGGAACCAGGGAGCCGACTGCATCCGACCCGGATTCGTGGAAACGACGGAACGTTCGTTGATCCATGGAGATTACGTTGGCCGGATGAAAGGAACCACGGGTGATAGCCACTTCCAGGAGCCTGGCTCTCTATGGTATAGACGCCTACCCGGTAGAGGTCGAGGCGGACGTTTCCACGGGATTGCCCACTTTTACGATAGTCGGCCTTCCCGACAGCGCCGTTCGCGAATCCAAACAGCGCATACAGTCGGCGCTCCACAATATCGGAGTAAGGTTGCCCGGTAAGAAAATAACCGTGAACATGGCCCCTGCGGGAAGGAAGAAGGAGGGCCCGGGTTTCGATCTTCCCATAGCGGTGAGCATCCTGTCCGCTCTGGGCGTCGTTCCGGCAGGGTCGGTGTCCAGACGTTTCTTCATAGGAGAACTGGCCCTTGATGGTACTCTCAGACCGGTCAGGGGTATGTTGCCCATGTCCGACCGGGCCAGGCGGGAGCAGCACTCCGGACTGGTGGTTCCGAGGGGCAATTCCAGGGAAGCTGCGGTGCCGGGAGGTCAAAACGTATACCCGGTGGATGATCTTGTGGAAGTCATAGGTTTCCTGAAGGGTGAAATTGACCTGGAACCGGCGTTATTCAGGTGGGAATGGAACGAGGATGCCCCCGACAACCTGCCGGACTTCGAAGATGTCAGGGGGCAGGAATCGGCCAAGAGAGCCCTCGAAGTTGCGGCGGCAGGCGGTCACAACATACTGATGGTGGGACCGCCGGGATCAGGCAAGACCATGTTGGCCAAGAGGATATCTTCCATACTGCCGCCTCTCACTCCCGAAGAGGCAATAGAGACGACCAAGATACACAGCGTAGCCGGCCTTCTGGCTCCCGATGGCTCGCTGGTATGTTCCCGGCCCTTTCGTGCTCCGCACCACACCGTTTCCGATGCCGGCCTGATAGGCGGAGGAACCGTGCCGGGTCCCGGTGAGGTGAGCCTGGCGCACAACGGGGTGCTGTTTCTCGATGAGTTGCCCGAGTTCAGGAGGAATGTGCTGGAAGTTCTCAGGCAGCCGCTGGAAGATGGAAAGGTGACCATTACGAGGGCGGCGATGACCACCACGTTTCCCGCCGATTTCATGCTGGCTGCGGCCATGAATCCGTGTCCTTGCGGTTACCTCACCGACCCTTCCCATTCCTGTAATTGCACGGGACCCAAGGTTCAACGTTACCTGGAACGCATTTCCGGTCCGCTCCTGGACAGGATAGATATCCACGTGGACGTTGCTCCCGTGGGTTACGACGACCTGTCTTCGGATCTGCCCACGGGTGAACCGTCATCGGATATCCGCCGGCGGGTGGTTCGGGCCAGGAAGATACAGTTGGCGAGATTCCGGGCCGTCTCCGGAGTGTACTGCAACGGAGGAATGACCACTTCCATGGTAAGAGAGTTCTGCCCTCTTGACGATAAGGGTAAGGCACTGTTGAAATCCGCGATGGAACTCTACGGATTTTCCGCTAGGGCTTACGACAGGATAGTCAAGGTATCCAGAACCATAGCCGATCTCACCGGCTCGGCGGACATAGGTTCGGAGCATCTGGCCGAGGCGGTCCAGTACCGTTCCGTCACTTCCGGTACCTACTTCGGTTAGGTTGCCGCGGAGAGCTGAGACGGAGAACGCCGGTAAGAGCCGTAACCGGTTGTCGATGCTTTCAGCGTGACATTATTGTTCCCCCGCGGGGAGGGTATCGAGCACGGATTATTCTATGAAGGGAATGTACGGGGTGAAGGTACTGTTCTACTACAGGGGCAGAGAGAGTTTGGGAGTCGAGTACCTCTCCGCCGTCCTCAAGCAGGCGGGTCACACCGTCCGGTTGATATTCGATCCGGGCCTCGACAATAACTTCTATTGGAAGAACGATCTTCTCCGCCGTTTGCACATGGAAGAAGAGATGTTCGGACTGGCGGAGGAATTCCAGCCCGATCTTCTGGCCTTTTCCTCCACCACCAACGAATACCCTTTCGTGCTGAAAGTCGCCGCCGAGTTGAAGAAGAGATTGCCGGTTCCGGTTATAGTGGGAGGGATCCATCCCACCTCGGTTCCGGAATTCGTAATTTCGAATCCCCTGGTCGATATGATCTGCATAGGCGAGGGGGAGTCGGCCATCCTGGAATTGCTGGACCGGATGAGCAACCAAAGGGATTACGGCGATGTGCGTAACATATGGGTGAAAAAACCTAACGGCGACGTGGAGAGAAACGAACTCAGAAATCTCATAGAAGACCTGGACAGCCTTCCCTTCCCCGACAAGGACATCTTCTACCAGTTCGGTGTCTTCAAGGGGCTGATGCAGGTGATGACCGGCAGGGGTTGTCCGTTCAGCTGCTCCTACTGCCACAACAATGTCTGCAGAAGGATGTACAGGGGCAGAGGAAAATACGTCAGGAGGAGATCTCCGGGTAACGTGATAAAGGAGCTGAAGTTATACAAGGAGAAATATCCCGTTACGGGGGTAAGTTTCCAGGACGACCTCTTTCTCATGGATAGGGAGTGGATCGAAGAGTTCTATTCCATGTACGTGACGGAGGTGAATCTTCCGTTCTCATGCAACGCGTTTCCCACCAGGATGGATGAGAAAGTGGTCTCCATGCTTAAAGAGATGGGATGCAGGAACCTTTTCGTAGGGATCGATTCGGGTAACGAGGAATTGAGGAATAGCGTTCTGAACCGGAAAACCCCCATTGACGAAATAAAAAAGAACATGGCCATAGTCAGGAAATACGGAATACCGATAGAGCTTTCGGCCGTATTCTGTTTTCCCGGGGAAACCCCGGAACAGATGTGGGAAACCATAGACCTGGTGGACGAACTCGGGCCTTCGGCGGTCCAGTCGCACATTCTCTTTCCGTTTCCGGGAACGGACGTGTACAGGAAATGCATAAAGACAGGCATGATAGATGAAGAGACGGTCGAACTCATAAAAAGGGGAGAAGGTTCGATCGTAGGTGAAAGTTTACTGAAACATCCGTACAAGGATCTGGCCTACGTACTGGCCAAGCTCATGGCGGTGTACGTGAAATTGCCGAAATTTCTCAAACCGCTGTTCCGGCGTCTCATGACCGAAAAGGCGAAGCCCGTGGCGAACGCCGTATTCCTGCTTACCATTCCCTTCCTGTTTCCGTGGCAGGGGATGGAAAGGATCAGGGAGTTGATATTGATGGTTTTGAAGAGCAGGAAATACTATTCCCACCAGCGCTCCACTGGTATTTCCGGAGGTTCGTAGGAAATATTGACGTCGGCCTGCGGCGGAGAATCAACCGCGGAACGGTCTCCCGGCATGCGGGTTTTGGCAGTTGACGTTTGACCGGACCGGTTTCTCGGAATATGCTCGATTCCCGGCGGCCGGTCGTAACCCTGGAACGGGATATTCTTGATTTTGAAGATGAAACCATTTGCGGACAGGTTGCACGTTACCCGGGATCCTGAGCATCGGTTCATCATGGAAAGATATGAGAGTTCTTAATATGCGGATCATATCCGATGTAATTACGAACTCATCCGTTCAATTTCGGACGGCAATCATCCCGGTTATTCCCGGAAATTGGAATATGAATTGAAAGCGATTTCAAGGGGAGCCAACAGTATCTACATGATAGCGGGCCAGTTCATGGGCAAGGGCTCGCTGTTCCTTTCGGTGATGCTTCTTTCACGTTACCTTTCCGACAGCGATTTTGGAGTTTTGCTTTTCGCAGTGGCCCTTGGGCAGGTTTATTTAATTTTCTCCGATATGGGCCTGTCACTGGTATTGAACATGCGGGCCAGCGTTAGGCCGGAAGACACGCAGGAATTACTTTCCGCTTCCACGACCATGAAGGTCGCTCTTGGTATTCTCGGTCTGCCCGTTCTGGTGATGGCTGGAGCGGTTCTGGGGATGTCCGGGAATAGGCTGCTCGTATTGGGGGTGGTGGGAATCTCGGTACTCCTGGAATCCTTCGCAGAGATGTATTATTCGGTTTTCAGAGCCAGGGAAAGGATGCTGAGCGAAGGAATCTCGAGGATTTCCAAGGGTATTACCGGGCTTGCCCTGGTAATGTTGGCCACGAGATTCGGGGCGGATCTCCTGACCATCTCCTTCACTTACGTCGTCCGTGCGATGGTGGCTGTTTTCGTGGCTATTGCCGGTATAAGGCGCCTGGGTTACACGGTGAAACCCCGCTTGGAATGGAACCGGGCCAGGGAACTTTTTGTGGCTTCCCTGCCCCTGGGAATCATGGGACTCGTCACCGTGGCGCATCAGAAGGCGGATACCATGATACTCATGGGGACATTGGGGGAAAACGCGGTGGCCGCGTGGCAGCAGTGCCTGCGGATCACGGAGTTCATGCTCCTGCTGGTGGTGCCCACACTACTTCCCGGCGCTCTTTTTCCCGGTCTCTGCAGGTCTTTCAGGGATGGACGGAGCGCCAGGGAAACAGGGGACATGGCCAGGGTCTTCACCGCCTTCGCGGCGGCGGCGGCGCTGGGCGCGGTATCGACGGGAGAAAGGTTTCTGCGATTCATATGGGGAAGCGAGTACCTGAGGAGTTTCAGTTCTTCCGACCTGCAGTTGAACCTTTACCTGTGCCTGGCCGGGTTGGCGGTGCTTTACCTGGTTAACATACTCCTGACATCCCTGCTGGCCGTCAACAAGGTAAAGGTGGTCGTTCCCGTTACTTCAGCCGCGTTGGTACTGATTGTCGCGGGTAACATCCACATGATACCCAAGCTGGGATTGAGGTCCGTAGGCGTGTTCTATCTTATCGGTAACCTTCTGGTCCTGGTAAGCTACTGGCTCTTCCTGAAATTACGTGGATTCAGTCTTCCCGTCTTCAGGGAATCGGGGCTTACGTTGCTGGTGGCTCTTCCTTTCTTTGCGCTGACTCCCCTGACGGGACGGCTGCCTTTCGTTCCGGCCCTGTTGCTGCCGGTGATACTCTTCTTCCTGGCATGGTCGCTCACCGGAGGGCTTGAAGCGGCCGGGAGGCTTTTCAACATCGGTAACGACGCCCCGTTGAAGGTTAATGATCATTTCCGATCCCACCGGGGGGCGGACGGATGAGGATGACCATGCCGGGTTATGCCGTTCTGTTTTTCCTGCTGTTCCAGTGGGTGTCCTGCACAGGAGGAAACGGTGGTCTAGATCTTTCGATGTATGATTACAGAGATACGAAGAAACTCGTCCGTTTTGTCCACGATGCCGCGGTGCTGCTGGAGTCGGATGAAAATGCGCTGGATTCCCTCCGGTCCGACAGGGACAGGTATGACAAGGACGATTATTACCTGTACGTGTACGATACGTCGGGAGTGAACGTTTTCCATGCCGGCATGGAATTCCTGGAAGGCCGGCATCTCGGTGATGTAGTGGACGTGAAGGGCAGGAACATCTTCCAGCTTATCCTGGAAGCGGTGGCCGATTCCTGCAATCCGCATTCATGGGTGCATTACTCCTGGTGGGAGCCGGGCAACATATTCCCCGTCCCTAAATCTTCCTGTCATTTTCTTGTAACAACCCCCGGGGGCAGAAACCTGGTGCTGGGAGGTGGAATGAACTACCCGTTGGAAGAACGGGAATTCGTGAGGATAGCGGTGGATGGGGCCGCGGCGGAGTTCGAGAAGGAAGGGAAACCCGCGTTGGGGCATATAGGCGACCCTTGTTCACGTTTCAATTTCCGCGATGTACGCGTCTTCGCAGCCGGCCCGGACGGTGCCGTAGCGATTTCCCCGTTGATGGCCGACGACCTGCTTCAGATGAACCTGCTGGACGTCGTGGATTTTACGGGTACGAAGTATTTTGCCCTCGCCCTTGAAAAATTGTCCTCGGGAGACGCAGTATGGCAGGTTTTCTTGGCGAGGACACGTTTCAGCAGACAACCGGTTAAAATGGGATTGTACCTGAAGAGAGCCGTTTCCGGTGATGACACGTTGTTTTTCGGGGCGGTGACGAATCTGCCGATGCCGCCGTGAGGTTTACATGAAGAGTAATGACGGTTACAAGTACGGCGTAGACGACCTGCCTCCCCTGAGGCACCTGTTGGTCCTGTCTGTTCAGCACCTGATGCTCATGTTCATGTCGCTTGGCCTGCCCATACTTTTTTGCGGCCAGATAGGTGCTTCCCGGGAGGTAACGGCATCCGTGATATCCTTTTCCATGCTTGCGGCGGGTATCGGATCCGTACTGCAATCCCTGAGGCTTCGTTACCTGGGATCGGGATACCTTTGTCCCAATGTCTGCGGACCGTCGTATTTCAGCCTTTCTCTTTCGGCGGCATGGATCGGGGGTATCCCCTTGATGAGGGGAATGATAATCTTTGCCGGCCTCGTGGAGATGATACTTGCTCCCTTGGTTCGAAAGCTGAAGAGGATATTCCCTCCCTACGTGGTCGGATTGGTGGTGGCCATGGTCGGCGTAAGCATCATCAAGACGTCCGTGTCCTCGATGTTCGGTCTTAGGTTCCACGGGGATTCCGTCAGCGGCACGGATATCCTGACAGGTTTTTTCACGTTGCTTGTCATGGTCTTCAGCAACGTTTGGGGAAAAGGTTTTCTGAAAATGTACTGCCTGCTCGTAGGCATAGTGGCCGGGTGGCTTTTTGCCGCTTTGCTGATGCCCGGGTACGATATTTCCGCCGCGGCTCTGGGGAAGGTTCCCTTTTTCGCTTTCCCTTCCATGCCATGGGGAATGAGTAACATATCGTTCGATCCCGGAATGATGATTCCTTTTCTTGTAATAGCGGTGAGCGGATCGCTGAAATCCTTTGGTAACCTGCTGGCTTCCCAGAAAATATCTCGTCCGGAGCTGGAACGGGTGGATTTCAGACCGATAAGGAACGGGCTGCTGACCGACGGCTTATCCACTTCGCTGGCCGGGTTTATGGGCGCGATGGCGGTGGACACTTCTTCCAGCAACGTGGGTCTCGCTGGTTCGACGGGCGTGTTGAGCAGGTGGATAGCGACCACGGCCGGGATACTTTTCTCCCTTTTCGCTTTCTTCCCGAGATTCACGCTGTTCGTTTCTCACATGCCCCGGCCCGTTCTCGGCGCATCCATCGTTTTCGCCGGGTGTTTCATGGTAATGGCCGGTTTCAGGGAAATGTTTCACGAATACTGGGATCAAAAACGTACCTTCGTGGTGGGCATAGCTCTCTTCATGGGGCTCAGTACCGCCATCCTGCCGGAACTCTACGCGAGAACGCCGGGTTTCATGCGGACTTTTTTTACGGATCCCCTGCCGACAGCGACGATAGTGGCCGTAGTAATGAACCTGCTGCTCGATCTTGACCGGTTTTTCCGAAGACAGGAATCGAACTCACCCCGGTAAGGTGTTCGATATGCCTTGTATCGACGTATGTGGCGGAAGGCCATACATCGATTTACCCGGCTTCTCAATCATTTCCGGTGAATCAAGCAGAGTTCGCGTGAATGATGTATGAAGTTCTTGCCGGAAGGAAGCGGTTGATAGGTTTCTGGCAGGTCAGGCAACAACCGTCTAAGTCTCGAGGATGCGATACGTTGCTTCCGGGTGATATCGCAGAGCGGCTTCGCAATAAGCTGGACGATACTGATGACTATTCTTTCAGATTATCATGATTTGCTGGAATAATTAGCCCGATTATCGCATTACCGTTAGTATTGATATCATGCCGTGACATCAACCGCCCGGACAAGCCGGCCGGTGACCTCGGCTGGAATCCCGAGGGCGATGTCGATTCATTCCTTGCGAGCCCTGTGGAGAACGCGAAATACACTTGCATTTCCGGTATCCGCTGCGGAATGGTGGATTACAAACCCTCCGATTTTTTCAGCGGCTGTCGAATACTTTCCGGCGGCGGTTCGGCGAGCGGTTCCGGTTCCTCTTCGGGAACATCCGGGATTCATTCGGCGCAAAACATATATGTCACCTTCCAGATTGATATTATATATGTTGGTCAAGTTCTTTTTCTTGATAGAAAGGAGGATCATTTTGATCAGGCTGTACTTCGCACCGATCGTGATACTTTTTTTGATGGCCGGGTGCGATGACACTTCGTATCCGTTCGATAGTGTCACCGAGCCGTTCACATTCACGTACGAACTTGCCGCGGATGGATCCGTGGACATTTTCGTGGTGAACAGCTACCTGGTGATCGTAAGAAACCTGGTAAACGATGAATCACAAACACAGGGAAGCCACTCGCTGGAGTGGGACCTGCAGGATAACGGGGGCCGGAGAGTACCGGAGGGACTTTACTACATTCGGATAATGTTGGATGATGAACTTATCAAAACTCTCATGTACGAGGTGTACAAATGAGCGCGTTGATGATGCTCTGCCTGATATTCCAGTCCGTTCCCGTTTGTGAAGATAATGGCACCACCATAAGGCTGGGAGTTTCCTCTACCGCTTCTTTCCCCTCCATGGAAGACGAGAAGGAGTTCGCCGACATGATGAATGCGGCGGGTCTGTCTTTCGAACTGGCGGGAACGGCATGGGGCGGAACTGCGGAAATTCTCGGCGATCTCACCTCCAGGTTCAGGCTGAGAGGCGGGATAAGTGTTTCAAGACTTCATGGTGCATACTCGAAAGGGTATGATCCCATGACCTACATCGTTTTGGGCATCCTTTCTCTGGGCATGGGTTTCTTCATCCCCCAGGACGAGAATGTGATTGACCTGAACGACGAAGCCTTCTCCATTGAAACTGAAATGTACTACCTTTTCAGCAGGTCCCGGTCCGTATCTTTTTCAGTCGGTGCGGGACCCATGTTTACCTTTGCCGGCCGACGCCTTGACTCTCCGAATACTTCTACGAAAGGAAACGGTACGGGGTTCGGAATGATGGCATCTCTGAGGCTTGACCAGGAATCCCGGTGGAAATTGGGATTTATTCCCCTGATGTTCGGCCTGGAAGCAGGCTACCGAATGAATGCGGTTGAAATCGATAACAACGAAGCCGGGGATTTCCAACTGGACTTCTCGGGACTTTTCCTGAAGGTGGGTTCATACATAGGGTTGTAAAGTTTCGGTATTATGGCTGAGGCGGTTCCGTCGAAACTGCAGAGGGTGATTTGCCGCCTTTACGGTTCCATGTCTCCTTTTTCCGGGAATCATGCCTGAATTTTACAATGACTCACGGCGTCGCTTTCAAAGGAGAATCCGGACTCAGACCCAGTGCGATCTGAGCCTTTCGACGAGGAGTGCCGCCGCATAACATGCCGCCGCCAGCAGGATCACCACGGAACCCGGAGGCAGATCGAGGGCATAGGCGAGGAACAATCCCCCCACGCTGAATACCGCGGAGAGAATTGATGCCAGTACCATCATCTTGCGGAGGCTGGTGGTGAACATCTCCGCGATTGCAGGGGGGATCGAAAGCATGGCTATGACCATTATGAGCCCGGTTATCCTCATGAGCAGGACAGCGGTAAGTGCGGTAAGAACCAGGAAGATCGTTCTCACCAGTCCCACGGGAACCCCCTGCAGCATCGCGAACCGGTGATCGTACGCCACGGCCAGGAACTCCTTGTACAGTATGGTGATCACGGAGATTACGAGCAGGTTGAGCAGGACGGCGTAGATGATGTCATTGGTATTGACGGCCAGTATGCTGCCGAAAAGCCAGCTCATCAGGTCGGCGGCATAGGTGCCTGATATCTTTATCAGTACCAGGCCCACGGCCATACCGGTGGCCCACACCGCGGCCATGGCGGTTTCCGTTTTCATGGCTGAACGGCCGGATATGGCGCCGATAACCAGGGAGGCGAGGACCGCGAAGATAGTGGCTCCGACAAGAGGGTTCAATCCGAGGATATAAGCCAGCCCCAGACCTCCGAAGGATGCGTGGGCTATGCTGCCCGCCAGGGAGGACATTCTGTTCACATTCACCAATGTGCCGATAGTGCCCGCGGCTATGGAGGCCAGTACCGAGACGATCAGGGCTTTCTGCATGAAGGCGTACGACAGTATTTCCATGCTAGTCTTCTTCCCGGGAATGTTTACCGCCCAGTACCCTGTGGGGAACCGGTCCGTGGGAGATCAGTTCGAACGGGCATCCGTAGGTCCTGGATACCGATTCCCCGGAAATGCCGGCCCCATGTCCCGTAAGAGTTCCGTTTATACAGGCGATATTCTTAACGTGGGCGGAAATCGCTCCCACGTCATGGGTCACCATGATAATGGTCATGCGGTGGTTCAGTTCCACGAGAAGGTTGTAGAAACTCTCCTGGGTGGTGCTGTCTACGCTGGCCACCGGTTCGTCCAGCAATAGTATCCTGGGATCGCCCGCCAGTGCCCTGGCTATCAACACCCTTTGTTTCTGGCCGCCGGAGAGCAGATTCATGTCTGCCTGCGCAAGATTCGCTATTCCCAGCAGGTTCAGTTTCTCCACGGCGATTTCCCTGTCTTTTTTCGTGAACCTGCCGGGGATTCCGGCATGTATCAGTCTTCCCATGAGTACCACGTCCATGACGGTTATCGGGAAGCTCTTCCCGGGGATGACCTGGGGGACATATCCGACTTTCCCCCGGACGTATTTGGGGGAGGTTCCCAATATCTCCACCGTTCCCTCCCATGGTTCCAGCAGGCCTAGCATCACGTTGAGGAGGGTCGTCTTGCCTCCACCGTTGGGTCCTATCACCGCCAGGAAGTCTCCATCTTCCACCAGGAGATTTATTTTCCTGATAACCGGCTTGCCGCGTTCATAGCCGGCGGTGACTTCGTTCAGCCTTATCACCGGGTTCAACTAATTCGCCTCCTGGCTTCCGGAGAGCCTCGCTATCGCTTCCGCCACCCTGCCCAGATTGTCGGACCAGTCCGGCGCCAGTGGATCGATGTAGGCGATCTCGGCGCCTATTTCGGCGGCTATGGCCTTTGCCGGAGATGTATTGAACTGAGGGGACACGAAAATCGTGCTGATGCCGTGGGAAACGGCGAAGTCCACGAGCATGGCCATCTCACCGGGAGAAGGATCGCTTCCCGCGTTTTCCACCGGCACCTGGAACAGGCCGAATTCGTCCGCGAAATATCCCCACGCCGGGTGGAAGACCATGAAGCCACGGAATGAAAGAGTATCCAGTAAAGAGTGGATATAGGCCTGCAACGAGTCTATTTCCCTGTTGAAATTTTCCAGGTTGGCCGTGTAATAATAGGCCCGGGCCGGGTCGAGTTCCGCAAGTGTTTCGGCCATCCTGCCGGCCTGCACTCTCACCAGTTCAGGCGAAAGCCATACGTGGGGATCGGGGGAACCGGCACCCGTTACCGCTCCTTCCGAGACCAGCGATTGGATGGAATACCTGTCCAAAGGTTTCTTGGGGATGTCTTCCGCGGTGTTGACCACGATGAGATCGGGATTGGATCCGGTGAACCTGGGTATCCACGGTTCTTCGAAAGCGACACCCACGGTGAACCATACCTTTACGTCGCTCATGGCCCTCATGTCGGAAGGAGATGGTTCGTACGACGCCGGTCCGGCCCCGGGGGGAACGACTACGGTTATCTCCGTCCGGTCGCCGCCTACTTTCTCCAGGAAGTATTTTTGGGGAAGTATGCTTACCGCGGCGGATATCACGTCGTCCGGAGAATCATTCTTTTCCGCGAATCCGCATGCCGCGAGGATGACGATGACCGCGACGATCGGGGCGAAGATCTTCAGTTTAGTTTCAACGCGCATTTACAGCACTTCCCTTCGAGGAGCAGGTCGGATCCCTCCACCATGAAGTCGCCGGATGCTTCCAGTTTTTTTACGAAATCCTCCGGAAGGGTATAGCGGACGGGGAACCGTTTCCCGCAATCCATGCACCTGAAGTGGCCGTGATCGGGATAGAATGTTCTGGAACATCTGTACCTGAGTACTCCGTCATCATTTCTGTCCAGCCTGAGAAATCCCGCCTTTTCCAGCGAGGACAGGCAGCGGTGTACCGAGGAAATGTGGGGATTTTCCCCGATGGAGTTCTTCACGTCCGCCGCGGATAGTCCGCATGCTCCACCGAGAAAGAGTTCCACTATCTTCTTTTTCAGGGGCGTCATTCGTAACCCCTTGCCGCGAAGCATGCTCCATATCTTCGCAGAGTCCATCGGCGTTCCCTTCGATGTTGTTGCAAAGACTTTGCAATAGTATAATGGGCCTCCACGTGACGGTAAACCCTGGTTTTTCCATATTCCCAGGATGCGGGAGGCATTGATGGAAATATCCGTGGAAAACATAAGAGAGAATCTGGCCAGGGCCCGCGGGATGCTGGCCGAGGCCGCCGTTTCCGCCGGACGCTCCGGTGCCGGGGTTAAAGTAATGGCCGTGACGAAGACGCATCCCACGGAGATAGTGAGGATGGCCGTGGAGGCCGGCGCGGACATGATCGGGGAGAATCGCGTCAGTGAGGGTGGCAGGAAGATCAGGGCGCTTGGAAAGGATTTCGCGGAATTTCATATGATAGGTCCGCTTCACACGAAAGAAGTACGACGGGTCGTAAAGGATTTCCACTGGATAGACTCGGTGGATCGGATGAAGATAGCCGAAGAAATCGCGTTCAGGACCGTCGACAGGGAGGAGAGGCCGCCCGGCATACTCCTGGAGGTAAACACGTCGGGAGAAGATTCGAAATTCGGTTTTTCACCGGAAATAACCTTGCTGGAGGATGTTATCGGCAGAATTTTCGAGTCGGGGCTGGAGGTTTCGGGATTTCTCACGGTCGGCCCGCTGGGAGCTTCGGAAATTTCTACCAGAAAAGCATTTGCAACGCTGAGAGAACTGAGGGACCGGCTGAGTGAAAGGTTGGGTGTTCCGCTGCCGGAACTTTCCATGGGAATGAGTGATGATTTCATACTGGCCGCTGCGGAAGGGGCCACCACGGTAAGACTGGGCAGATTCCTCCTGGGATCGCGAAAGACCTGATGGAATTGACTTATGTGGATGCAGTGCTATCTTCCTTGGAGGGATGACTTTTCACCGGGCGGCGAACCCGCTTGAATGAACGGGAATGGAGAATCATCTTGCGTTTGACGCCTCTTGATATAAGAAGACAAAATTTCCGCAGGACCATGCGGGGATATGACGTCGAGGAGGTCGAGGCTTTCCTTGAGATGGTGGCTTCGGCCTGGGAGGAACTTGTAGAAAGCCTGGAGAGCGCCGAGAGGGAACTGACGGTCCTCCGGGCCAGAGTGGCTGATTTCGATCGCATGGAGAGCGCGGTGCGTGACGTTCTGGTACAGCAACAGCAGAGTGCCGCACTGGCCAGAAAGGAAGCCGACAGGGAAGCGGAACTTATAATAATGGATGCCGAGGTAAAGGCATCGAACCTTATATCCGAGGCCAAGGAGAGGATCCAGATACTCACGGAAGTCATAAGGGAACTGCAGGATCGTCGTCTTTCCATCCTCTCGCAAATGAGGGCCTTCATGGATTCGCAAAACCGGATGCTGGACATGGAAGAGGAGCGGATAAGGTCCGAGATGGTTCCGGAATCCGAGAAATTACCCGGAGAAGAGGACGGCGACTCTCCCCTGCTGGAACTCACGGAACTTTAACCTCTGAGTATGGAGGATCTTTTGTGAATCTAGCCTTCGTTCTTTTCGCCGTTCAGGCGGGCAACGCCGTGTTGTTGGATGGTGAACCGGTGGTGATGAGTCCGGGGGAGACCGTGTTTACATGGGATTGTCCCGAACTGGTTCCCATGGAGGTGGTGCCCGGGGACTTGGACGGTTTCACCGCCGACGGTTGCGCTTTTTCGGGGGAAGACGGTCGGGTACTTCTTCCGGCGAGGAACGTTTTCCTGGCGGTGCCTCCGGGCTCCGAGGCGGAACTGAGGGTGATTGCGGAAGGAGTGGAAAGACTGGGACCCGTGAGGATCGCGAGGGTGGATCCGACTCCTTCCGGCTCGGACTCGTACTCGCCCGCCGGTTACGACGTTCCTTCCGACTGGGGCGTGATGGTCGAGAAGGGGGAGTTCCGCAGGGCGGGATTACTCCGTGTGCGACTGCATCCGGCGGTGATCAGGGACGGGATCCTCTATGGGGCTAAAAGGTTAAGGATTACCGTGGAACATCCGTCCCGTTCGCTCCCGGCCCCTTCCGGGGGGGAGTCGGGCAGGATATTCGACGTGCTGTTCATCGGCGGAAACACCGTATGGGAGTCGCTTCCCCGGGAAACTGACGACAAACGTTTATGGGGTTTGCCGTGGTACTCCATGAAAGTGGACACCGCCGGCATCTACAGGGTGACCTGCAGTGAAGTGCCGCAGGCCGAAGGAGCGCCCTCTTCGACTATTGCCCTCTTTTGCGGCCGGGGGCGTGATATGGGTGACTCTCCCTGGGAAAATGCGTATGAACCCAGGCCCGTGCCGATACTGATGGAAGATGGTGGTGACGGCACCTTTGACCAGGGAGACAGTTTCGTTTTTTTCGGAAGGGGGCTGTCGTGGTGGGAGTCCGACGGTAACAAGTTGCCGCTGCATTTCAACCACAGGTTCGACGATTCCAACAGGTACTGGCTGACGTGGGGCGGAGAAGACGGTTCGAGGATGGATGTGCAGGACGGTTCGATCACCGGGGCGCCCGGAGTCCCCGGATCGTTCCTGGCAAGGTACCACTTTGAACAAAACACCGAGAAATGCAGGGAAATCGCAAGTCTTGCCGACGATTGGGCATGGATCAAATCTTCCGGCAGCAGTAGCAGTTGGCACTATTTCGATTTCGATCTGCCGGAAGCCGACGGAGGGGGCTACCTCCGTCTCAATCTCGATGCGGTGCCGAGTATCCGTCACAGGATTAGGGTTTATCTGAATTCCAGCATGGTGTGCGATACGGTGTGGTCGGGTTCCGGAACCTTTTCCCCATTGCTCAAGGTGGAAAATTTCGTTGCCGGTAAAAACACTCTTGCACTGGAGGTGGTAAGGGACCAAGATAGTTATACCCTCTACTTCGACTGGTTCGAGGTTTTCCCCTGGCTGCCGGCGTTTACCGGGGACCGGGTTCACGTTCCCATGGAATGGTGGGAAGGAGAGGGCAGGCACGGTCTGAAATGGCCGGACCTGCAGGATGCGGATATCTTCATGGTGGGTGGAGACACCCTGGCGGTAGCCGTTTCCGCGGCGGACAGTTCCGGGTTCGAGTTCGAATTTCCCGACTCATGGCTTTCCAGGGAGTTCTGGATCGTGGCGAAGGACCGGATGATGACTCCTTCTTCCATAGAGTACGGAACACCGGGAAGAATAAAGGGTTCCCTCTCCGGCGCGAAGTGCATTTATCTTCCGGCCGACGTGTTCGAAGACGATATCCGGCCCCTGTGCGGAAGAGAAGGAACCGTTTGCGTGACCGCGTCGGAGGTATACGACGAGTTCAACGGCGGCGTACGTGATCCGGGCGCGATCCGGGCTTTCATCAAATACGTCGTAGACAACTGGAATCCCATACCGCTCGATCTGGTACTGGTGGGAGGTGGAACCTGGGATCCCCGGCACTTCGCATATTCCAGGGAGTCTTTCATAGACGTGCTTTACATTGGGACAACGGCTATCGTCAGCGATGATCGTTTTGCCGTGGTCGGGGACATTTCGATACCGCAGATGGCTGTTTCAAGGATAAACGTGGACAATGCTTCCGATCTCCAGAGGGTGGTGAGCCGTTCATTGGAATACAGGAACGGTACCGCCAGGGGCGAGTGGCAGACCGTGGTCCTGGGAGCCGCGGACGACGAACGTTCACCCCTTCACGGAAGCGACGAAGTCTACCACACCCGGAGTGTCGAGAAGCTGCTGACGGATCATCTTCCGGGTATACTGCGCCCGGAAAAGATGTATATGATATTCTACGACTGGAACAGCGCGTGGAAAAAGCCGCAGGCCAGGCTTGATTATATCGAGAAGTGGAGCGAAGGAGCGCTGGTATCCCTGTACCTGGGGCATGGCTCATTCGACCAGTTGGCCGACGAAGGCCTGCTCTACCTGGAGGATCTGGGGTTGCTTGCGTGTGGTCCCCGACTGCCGGTGGCCCTGTTCGGATCATGTGACGTCGGTCGTTTCCAGGATCCGTTTTCGCAATGCATAGGTCAGCAGGTTACCACCTCGCCCACCGGGGGGGGCATCCTGGGAGTGGCCGCCACGGACAAGACCACCGGGCCGCTGAACGAATCCCTGATCGCGGCGATCCTGGACAGGCTTTTTTCGGTACGGCATCTTTCCGCAGGTACTTGCGTGCTCCTTGGCAAACTGGATGCGGGTTTTTCCACAAACAACGCCCAATACGCGGTTTTCGGGGATGGCAGCGTTCCCCTTGCATACCCGTGGGAAACTTTCTCCGTAACGGGTGAATCTCTGTACACCGGTGAACTCAACACCATAAACGGTACGGCCCCGGGCCGGGGTCTGCTGCTGGTGGACGCATGGGAGTCGTGCCGTCCGGACACCTATTACACCTTCAGACAGTCCGTCCCCATCAGCTACCTGTCGTTGCCGGGCCGGTTCTACTCGGGTACTTCCACGGGAGAGCCGGAATTTTCGGTGGATATGTTCGTTCCCGTGGACAGCAAGACGGGCAGGTTGAGCAGGACCGAATTTGTGTTTCTGGACCGGGACGGCATAGCGGTGGCCTCCACCTATCCGTCGATACTGCTCAAAGGCTCTCCGGGCAGTGACTCTCAGGGTCCGGACATAGAACTCTGGATAGAAGGGTGCAGGGGAATCCCGGACCCGTCGGTTTCCGGTGAAGTGATGGTATCCGCCGTACTCTCGGACAGTTCCGGCATCAACCTGCTGGATAACGTGGGCAGGCAACTGGTGCTGTACGTGGACGGTTCGCCCATGGAGGTGTCCCGGTACTTCGAGTACGACAGGGGTTCGAGTACCACCGGGAGCCTGAGTTGCAACATAGGAATTTTGGAACCCGGTACGCACAAATTGGTGTTGCGGGCGTCGGACGGTCTTCTTAACGTTTCGGAGGAGGCATTGGAGTTCGATGTAATACAATCGACCGGTTTCCGGATATTCGACGTTTTCGCGTACCCCAATCCATGTACCGACGGAACGTCCGTCAACTGGCACCAGACTTCTCCGGGGGAAGTGTCGATTTCCATATTCACGTTGACGGGACGCAGGGTTACGAAGTTCGGGAACATAGATGGGGTAACCGAATATAACCAGTACTGGTGGGATTGCAGAGACAGCGACGGTGACCCGGTTTCGAACGGATCGTACATATTTGTGGTTTCACCGCAATCAGTGCCGGTGGGTACCGGGCCCACGGCGGCTACGGGTGTTATAGTCGTGGTACGTTGAGGTTGATGTATGTTCGCAGGGCCTGTTACCATGCGGGAACATATTCACCGGAATACCGATGCCGACCTGCAGGGGCACGGTTCAGGAGGACAAATGAAAATTTCATCGATGTTTGTCGCATTTCTTTTTCTACTATCGATCACGGGGCTCTCCATGGGTGCCACGGCAAGCGTGATCTGGATGACCATCACTCCGGGGGCCAGGCCCAACGGCATGGGAGAAGCCTTCACCGCCATGTCCGACGATGCCACCGCATCGTATTGGAACCCGGCCGGCCTCGCGTTCTCCGGGGTTTCCGGGAAACAGGAACTGACTCTCCAGCACAGCAACTGGTTGCCTCAGCTGGCCGACGATCTTTACTATGAGTTCCTGGGATACTCCAAGTATATAGACGGATGGGGAGGAGTCGGCGGTAACATCACTTTCATGTCCATGGGTGAACAATTGGAGACTTCCGAGTCGGGCCAGGAACTGGGAGAGTTCTACTCGTACGGTATAGCCATGACCGGTTCTTTCGGCACCGAGGTGGCTCCCGGCGTTTCAGTGGGCTTGGGGCTGAAATTCATTTATGACCATCTCTACTACCAGGACTCGGGGAAGGGGACGTCGTTCGGGGTCGATCTGGGCGCATTATACAGGGTGCCCATGGAAGAACTCGGTCTCGAAAATGTAGGCAAGGTCAACTTGGGAGGAAGCCTTTCCAACCTGGGGCCGAACATGAGTTACGGCGGCAACACCGAGAATAATCCTCTTCCCAGGACCCTCCGGATGGGGCTTGCGTACATTCCTTTCGACGAGCAGCTGATGAGATTGAGAATATGCGCCGACTACAGTAAGCTCCTGGTGAACGTCGACGACGGTCTGGGAGAAGAATTCAAGGAGAACAAGTGGGGAGTGGGTACCGAGTTCTGGTATTACGACCTTCTTGCTCTCAGGGCCGGTTACATCCATGACACCGAGGGTATTTCCACGATACAGGGTCCCACCTTCGGCGCGGGCCTGCAATATGCCGGTTTCCAGTTGGACATGGCCTTTATACCTGTGGAGGAGAACCTCCAGGGTGCGGGCAAGTACAATTCCAAGTATTCGTTGACTGTGAGATTCTGATTCCATGTACAGAGCGGTGGTCATCGTTTTCCTGACGGCTGCTGTCGGTTTCGGCGCCGCTCCCCTGGTCAGCGGCATTATGCCTCCTCTTCATGAGAGACCGTCGGAAGGAAAGGCCATCATCGGATCGGCGGAGACCGAAACGGTTTCCAATGGAACGATGAAGGTTTGCATGCTCAGGGTACAGTTTCTTGAGGATTTCACCGATCTCACCACCGGCAACGGCAGGATGAACCTGGATGTTTCTCCGCCTCACAACAGGAAATACTTCCAGGGAATGGCCGACGATCTGGCCGCTTATTACCTGGATGTGAGCGGGGGGAAGGTGATCCTGGATGTGGACGTGTATCCGCCTTCCCGGGACGGTTGCTACACTCTTGATTACCAGATGATGCACTACGGTGACGATGATGATTTCATGGGCGGGGTATGCAGGCTTTTCAGAGATGCCGTGAAAGCCGCCGACGGGGACGTGGATTATTCCGGTTACGACGCGGTGATAGTGGTTCATGCCGGGGCCGGCCAGGAGGCCGATATCCGCAGGAACAGCCCCGGTGATATCGGTTCGGTGTTCCTGACGCTCATGGACCTGATCTACTACCTGCCGGAGGCCGGATTGGATTACAGGGGAATACCCACCGATGACGGCGTCTTAGTGGCGGAAGGAATGATAGTCCCGGAACAGGAATCCCAGGATGGATTCGGCCTTGGGGTTTTGGGCACTCTCGTTCACGAGTTCGGGCACCAATTGGGGCTGCCGGATCTTTACGACACTTTCACCGGAAAGGTCGGGGTCGGCGGATGGGATCTCATGGGATACGGTCAGTGGATGATGAGCGGTTTCTGGCCTACGGCTCCCAGCGCCTGGTGCAGGGTTCGCCTTGGTTGGGTCTACCCTATTACGGTCCGGGAGGGAAACTACGTCGTGGCGGCGAATGATACCGTGCTTAAGGTGCCCTTGAACGCCACCGAATATCTCCTCATAGAAAACAGGCAGCGTGATCCCGACGAAGACGGTATGTGTGGTGTCGACGAACACGATTTCGGGCTGGCCGGTTCCGGTATTCTCATATGGCATATAGATGAGACCAGGCTGGGCCGGTACGTGGCGACCAACATGGTTAACGTGGATCCGGCCCACAAAGGTGTGGATCTGGAGGAAGCCGACGGCATCCAGGACTTCGATTATTCTCTTCCCGACATATATGGGTACGAGGGCAGCGAATTCGATCCCTGGTATCCCTCGGGGTACGCATGGATATTTTCTCCCGAATCTGAACCTTCGAGTGACGCCAGCTGGGGGGGGAAGACTTTCGTGACCGTCGAGGTTCTGGACGATCCGTCCGGTGAGATGGAGGTATCGATTTCCAGGTCCGGTATTTGTCCCGGATGGCCCGTGTATGCGGGACCCCTGAAATTTGGTCCGGTACCCTGGAGCGGCGCCGGCGGCGGACGGAAAGACATGGTGGTGGTAACCACGACCACGGGTTATCCATTGGCTTACGACTTGGACGGTGAAGGTCCGGTTAACATGGGAAGTGGTGTTTCGGCCTCGCCGGTAGTGGTGGACGCATGGAGCGAGAGCCGGCTTTTACTGTGCGGGGATGACGGAAGCATACACATCAGGAACCCTCAATGGGAGGAGCCCGAGGGTTGGCCGGTTTATCTTCCGGACGGAGGGAAAGGTATCTACGCATTCTTCGACGGGTCCGACGGGGTGATCGCCGTGGCCTCCGACAGGAATAAGGTGCACCTTTACGACCTTGCGGGAAAACCTTTGAAGGGATGGCCCAGGCCGGTGTCCGCACCCGTGGCCGGAATAGCCTGCTACCCGGGAGAAGACGAAAATGCCGGTGTGGTGGCGGCTACCCGTGACGGGAGAGTCTACAGGTGGAATCTTTCCGGGGACGTTGTGGACGGTTGGCCGGTTATTCCCGGTGATGGCGAGATGAGTATTCCCATGGTATCGGACATGAACAGGGACGGTTGCTATGATGTGGCGGTCCTCAGCGGGGAATATATCCACGCCTGGGACGGGAACGGTTATCCGCTTCCCGGGTTTCCCGCATTGCTTCCGTCACGGCCCCTCTGCTCGCCGACCCTGGCGGATCCCGACGAAAACGGAAGGCCTGACATCGTAGTCCCCACGTGGAGTGGTGTTTCAGCGGTGGGTCCTGCCGGGGCCACGCTGGAGAATTGGCCCGTTTCCATGGAGCAGGACAGCCTCGTTGCCGGGTTCGTTCCCGGAAGAGGTGGGGCGGGAGGATACGGATTCGCTTTGGTTACGCTTCCCGACGGAAGGATATGCCTGATGAACGGCTCCGGAAAGCAACAGGGGGCGTTTCCCCTGTCGGTCGGGGATGCACCGGTCGGTAAACCTCTTCTTTGGAGTCCCGGAGATCAGGGGCGATGGAGGGTGGTGGCGGCGGCCTCGAACGGTAATGTCTATTGCTGGTACACGGATTACGAGCCCCGAGGATGGTTTACCGGCGCGGATTGTTCCGGATGCAACTGCTGGAGGAAGGAGGATCTCCCTGCGGTGAACGATCCCGGTACCGTATTGCAGGAAGGTTCGTTCTACGTATATCCCAACCCGGTCAGAAACGGGACCGGGATTGTGAGATTCGTCCCGGGTGTCGACTGTTCGTGGAAGATCAGGATTTTCAATATCGCCGGTGACCTCGTGGCGGAGATGTCCGGCGACGCTCCGGGCGGATCCGCCTGGGAGGAGGAATGGGATACTGAGGATCTCGCCCCGGGTGTATATTTCGTAACGCTGGAAATATCCTTCCCCGGAGGAAACCTGGAGACACTATTTCACGCGGCGGTGATCAACTGATGAAGAAGTCGTCTTTATTTGCGATAGTTCTGGTATTGCTGCTGGGCGGAGAATCTTCGGCCCTGAATACCCGGGGAAAAGCGGTGATGAGATCGGCCCTGTTACCTGGATGGGGACAAATTCATCTGGGCCACGAAACCAGGGGCCTGGTTTTCGTGGGGGTGGACCTGGCTACCTGGGCCGGCGTAGGACTGTCGTACCTGGAAGGCGTCTTCAAAAGGGATGATTACACTTGGCTGGCGTCGTCACAGGCGGGTATCTTCGTGGAAGGACGTTCGAGAGACTTTCTCGACGACCTTTCCAATTTCGATTCCAGTACGGAATACAACGACTACGTTCACAGGCTTGCAAGGTACTATTACCCCGACGATCCGGAAGCTCAGAGGAAGTACTACGAAACCCATGCAAGATATGGTGACGATGCCTGGGACTGGTCTTCGGAAGAGGCCCGGGTCACCTTTGCGAGGCATCTGCAGGATAGCCGTCAGTGGTTTCGCAGAAGCCTTTACATCGCGGCCTTTGCCCTGGTCAACAGGGTCGTCAGCATTATAGACGTTTCGCTGCTGAAGGAGGCGGATACCGGTATGTACACCTCGCTGAACTTTCCCGACCGCCGGGACTTCTCCTCGTTCAGGTTCGTCGTGGGAGCGAGGTTCTGATGGTTTCGCATCTGCTGGCCGCCCTCCTTGTCCTGGGATCCTCCCCGAACCCGCCGATGTGGACGGATGGAACACCGCTGGTTCCCGGGATAATGGAGATGACCGGGCGTCACGACCCCACGGTTCTTCCCTCCGGTCCCCTGGCCTCCGGGGATAAGGGACACGAGGTAGGAGACACCATCAATTTCTGGGCCATCGATTATAGCGGTGAATATCCGAAATTTTACATTACCCCGGCCACATGCAGGTATGTGGGGGGACGTACCTACATCTTCGTGGAGGACAGCCAGTGGGAGGTGAACTACGACCAGGAGGCGCTCGCGGCCTTTGCCCAATCCCTGGAACATAGTACCCCTGCGTGCTCCCTGGGTATCGTAGAAAGGGACACGCAGGTATTCGGCGGGATTCCCGACGAGATCGACGGTGATCCCAAAGTGTACTTCCTCGTGCTGGACATCCGGGACGGGTTCGATCCCCTGGAAGGTGGTTCGTACATAGCCGGTTTCTTCAGCCCTTACAACCAGTTCACGGAGACGGAGGCTTACCTTTACTACGGAGGTCATTCCAACGAGGTGGAAATGCTGTATATCGACTGTTTTCCGGCCGACCAGTACGATGCGGCTTACACGGCGTCCCACGAGTTGGTTCACCTGATACAATGGGGATTGAAACCTTTCAACTCCGAGGAATTGTGGGTGATTGAGAATCAGGCCCAGGCGGGGACCTTCGTCTGCGGATACCCGGCGTTCCAGGTCACGACCTTTCTGGAGGTGGGCGGAGTAACACCCATAAAGTGGACCGACCTCAATGATATGGTCGAATACGTGGCCGGTTACGGGGCCGGTTACCTCTTCTTCGCATACCTGTTCGAGCACTACGGCGGGGAAGATTACCTGTACAGGTCGCTGAGAACCTCCGAAGGGGGTATCCAGGGGATTTCACAGGCGATCCTGGAGGCTACCGGGGAATATCCCGATATGGACCGGATACTGGCGGACTGGATGTTGGCATGCTGGATAGACGATCCCGGGTTCGGTAACGGGAGATACGGATGGAAGTCGTTCAGGATAGCCGATTATGATACCATCGCCCCCGGCAACAGGCCGGGCCTGGATTACGACTTTCTGGTGGAACGGGATCCGTTCCTGTCTTCCGGTCATCGTCTCTCGTCGTACCAGGGTGGTTATTACACCGTAAGTCCCCAGGTGGGCGGCAGTTTCAGGGCCGATGCCTACGGGCTCGGTACCCTGACCTCGTATGTTTACGATCCGGCGGCCGGGACACTGTCGGAAGTGGGAACCGGCATGTCCGGCGACGTATCGATACCACTCCCCCTGGATGGGGATATATTGCTACTGTGCAGCTCGTTCAGCGGACTGAATCTGGACGTGGCCGCAGGTTCCGTCGCCGGGACCGGAGACGTGTTTGCGCTGTATCCCCAGCCGTGTCACGGAACTCTGTACCTGCAGTTCATGTCTGACGGATCCGACGTGGTTTTCGAGATTTTTTCCGTGGACTCCCGCCACGTGGACACGGTGGAGTTCGAGTCTCCCGGTACCGGCGAGGTCACCCTGGCCTTGCCGGTGGTGGCCGACATGGCCTCGGGGACCTACCTGTACAGGTTCAAGCAAGGGAGCAGGGTTGAAACCGGCTCGTTCGCCGTGGTGCGTTAGCTCGATATCACTTGTACGAGTTTCGATATTGGTGGCGTTGACGATGGTGTCGGTTGAGCCTTGTCTTCCAGGGGTGATGTCGCTGGAGACTCCCGGGAATCTCCTGGAAGCCGAAGTCGATGCGGAAGGTAACGTCTACTTTCTTTCCCCGGGACTTCCCCACCTGGTCGTTGTTCATAGCGACTGTTCCCGTTCACGTTACGACCTGGACGAGGTGAGGATACCCGGCGGAATGTGGATCGACGGGCCGTGGGGATGGTACGTGAGCTGTGAGTTGTCCGGCACGGTCTTCAGATACGATGCGGAGGGTGAACCCGTTTCCTCGTGGGAAGCGCCGGGGATCCCGGGTGACGTGGCGGTATCCGGATTCTCCGTTTTTTATGTGTCGAAAACTGATGGAAGTGTGAGGCTCCTCTCGGATCCGGAGGTCTCGGTCACCGGGGCTTATTCCCTGGAAGACGGCAGATTGAGCCCGATAGTTGATGGATTGGTCTATTCGGGAAGCAATGGAGCCGTGACGGTTGGAATGTTCGATTCCCCCAGACCGCTTCCCGGTTCCGGATGGTGGGTTTCCGACGGTCTTGAGCCTCTCCTGGTTACGGACTCGTCGGTTTGCAGGAGGAACGGGGACGAACTGTTCAGGTGGTCTCCTTCTCACTCTTTCTCAAAGGTTTCGGTTTCCCCGGGCGGAAGATACTGCCTCCTGTGGTCTCCCGGGGCTGACGGCGCGATATTGATTTCGAGGTGATTTCCGGTATTGTCGCTCTGTTCGCGCTGGCATCCATCACGCTGGAAGTGGAGAGCGACGGATCATCCTTTTTCGAAATACCCGATTCCCTGTGGGTGGCGCCGGGTACCGTAATCGCCGTGGTCTCCGGTGACACCCTGGAAGCCGTTCCAGGAGTTTCAGGCGCCAGGACCGGAATTTTTCTATCGCCGGTTCCCCGACCGGGGGACACGATCGTTCTCACTTTCGAAGTATTGCCCCTGAACGTTCCCACGTCCGTGGCCCTGGAAATAGGAACCGCCGGAATGGAATTCGAGGAAGTATCGAACCGGGAACGGTCGTGGGAATCCGCGGACGGTGGTCTTTATGTCTCCGGATCTAAAAGGATCGGTTTTTCCGTTGGAGAGGGTGGCGGCCTGGACCAGGGCACCAGGATTTCGGTGGAAGGAACGGCGGCGCCCGGAATCACGGTTTCCGGCAATGTTACGGACAGGGAACTGGGGCCCTATTCGTCGGAACTCGCGTCACAGTTGGACAGGATATTCTTCGAGGTCGAAGGAAGGGAATGGAAGACCAGGCTTGGCGATATGGAATGGAGAAGCGGAGAGGGAACCGGTCCCATGGCGTGGAGGCGCGAGGTGAGCGGAATAGATGCCGGTGCCCATGTCGGAGGAGGCTTCACGGTGGGAGCCGGGTATGGAACCTCGGCGGATACCAGGAAGCGGACGGTTTTCCTGACGCAGGAAGGAGTTCAAGGGCCGTACCGGGTTACCTCGGGATGGGAGATCGCTCCCGGAAGCGAACGGGTATGGCTGGACGGAGAGTTGCTTTGCCGAGGCTCGACGGAGGATTACGAGATGGAATACTCCGCGGGTCTGCTCACTTTCACTCCATCTAGGTTGATAAGAGAGGGACAAAGGGTGGAGGTGACATTCTTTCAGCGAGGGGACGGTTTCAGAAAAGACCTGGTGAACGCGGCCGGTTCGTACGTAGACGGATCCCTTTCCGTTGAAGTGAAGGGTTTCTCCAGCGGCGACGACAGGAATTCCCCCCTGGGTTTCGTTCTGACTCCGGAAGCCATGGCCGCTTTGGCCGCCGCCGGTGAAGATTCTTCGATGGCCTGGGTGGACGGCGGTGAGTACGTGGGGGATGGGAATGGGGATTATACCCTGGATTCCCTGGAACACTTCGTGTACCGGGGGCCGGATCAGGGTGACTGGAGCGTCGTGTTCGGTAGACCGCCGGACGGAAACGGTGACTACGTTTATGACAGCCAGCTGGGGGGGTATCTTTGGATCGGGGAAGGGGAAGGCACTCACCTGCCCAGGCAATACGTCCAGATTCCTTCTTCTTATGAGACCGGTGCGGCGGCCGCGTCCCTCGACGGAGAAGAACTCGACCTGCACATGGAAGCGGCGCTCTCCAGGAGGACCGGTAACCTGTTCAACCCCGGGGAAACCACCAGGGAGGGGACCTATCTGTCGGGTTCCGGTGACATGGAGTTTTGGGAGGGGGGGCCCGGAATAACCGTGAAAGGAAGGTTCGTTTCCTGCGGATACCGTTCTCCCGGTCGGCTGGAGGCCGACAGCTCGCTTTCCTCATGGTCGTTGCCCGCGGGTTATAACGGTAACGATAACCTCCTGTCCGTGGGATTGGGGGGAGACAGGCTGATGTTCAGGGGCGGAGGAAGATACCTCGAGGAGGGTGGAATAGTGGAGCGATACTCGCTCTCTACGGAACCTTTGCTTGCCGGATTATGTTTTTCCTCGAGGGGGTATACGCTTAAACGTGTGGGCACTACCGGGTTGGCTGTCGGAGGGATATCCGGCATCGGACTCTCCGTCATCCCGGAGCAAGGTTCGCTGAAGCCCTTTGCCGGTTTCGAGACTTCCGGGGAGACGTGGGCCGACAGTGTGCACGGGCCCGTGAGGACCGGCTTCGGAGGTGCTCTGCTCGAAACTCCGGATATGAAAGGGTCGCTGAGACTGGAGCTTCGGCGTGACGCCAGGGAGGGGGGCGGGGCTCCGGGTCCGATGAGGGTATTCAGGGGAAAACTGGAAGGCTCGTATACTTTTATGGAGTACAGCTTGAAAGGGAGCCTGGAACATTCCCTCACCGGTTACGACGAGGGGGGAAGATTGCAGGCGGACGCCGTGCGGCTTTCATTCACCGGAATTTCGGGGGACCTGTGGTCGGAAACGGCGTATAGTGCTTCCGGCACCATAAGTCATTCTCTTGAAGTAGTTTATGTTTATGTTGGAGAGGGATCCGGCGAATACTCGTATGATCCCGACAGCGGTGAATACTACCCGGATCCGGGTGGTGGGTACGTGTTGGTCTACCGGCCCGGGGAAGAAGGGCGGAAGGTGACGTCGGCTTTACTGGAATCGACCGCGACACTCTCCGGGGATGGTTTCGGGCTGAACGCCGCCGCAGGTATTTCATCGGGGGGAGAGGAGCGAACGGCCTCGTTGCTCCTGTATGGAGCCTTTAACGAGGAGAACGCAGGGGGATACAATCTGGAACTCTCCCCATGGATGTCCTGGGAGGAGGGATTGCTGTCCAGGCTGGACCTGGATCTTTCGGTCAGCGACAGGCGAACGGAGTACAGCGGTCCCGGGTTGCTTGCTGAAAAGGAATGGTCCGTGAAGGCGTCGCCCGTCCTTGTACCGCTGAAGGACCTGGAAATTCGCATGGAGGCCGGAACGTGGAGGCGCAGGCAAACCCTTTATTCCCACAGAGACACCAGGGGAACCAGGCTGGAAGTCGATCCCGTCCTGGTGGGGAGCGGGCTGCGCCCGGGTCTGGCTCTCGCATGGGAAGGAAGAAAAGAAAAGAACTCGGGGCTTTCGGCGGAACTTTTCGAAATATCTCCGCATTTTTCGTGGACGGGATCCGGATGGTACTCGACATCGACGGTGACGGCGGGTTACATGCCCGGGGAGGCCGAAATACCCGTATGGTTCTTCGACGGTAACAGGCCGGGGCTTTCCTGGAGGGTGTCGGCGAGGGTAAGCAAGAAACTGGAGTCGGGGCTGGACCTGGGTTTGTTCTACAACGGCCGCAGACCCGCGGACGAGGGTTGGACCCAAATGGCCGGGCTGGACGGGACGGTAAACTTTTGACGGGCGTGGCCTCGTTCGTTCTGATCTTGCTGGTGTCGGGGAACCCGGTGTACGTGTCCCTGAAGGGAAGTCCCCCGTTGCCCGACATCCGGGAATTGGGCTTCGCCGCCATGATCGTTACCGATTCGTCCATGGCCGACCTGCAGGAAGGGTTGATGAAATGGTATCTCGACGAGGGTTATCCCTTCGCTTCCGCCGGTTTCTACTTTTCTTCGGAAGATACCCTGGTGGTCAACGTGGTTCCGGGAAGGCACGCCCTTCTGGAGGAAATAAGAATAGAAGGGATGCCGGGAACCAGGCCTCGGGTTTTCACGAGGCTCATGCCCCGTGGTCTGGGAGAGCCCTTCAGCAGGGAAGTCCTGGAAGAATGGCTCCGGAGGATAGGGAAGCTGCCGTTCGTGGCTGCCGTCGGTTCCACGGAACTGCTGCTGGGACCGCGGGGCAACCTGGTGGTCGTTCAGCACCTGGTGAAGGGGAAACAGGGCCATTTCACCGCATCCCTGGACTGGAAGGGTGAATCCCTGGAAGGCATGGGAGAGGTGCGCCTTCTGAACCTTGCGGGTACGGCCAGGAAACTCGGAATATCGGGAAAGACCGTGGCATGGGGAGGATTCGATGCCCACCTGGATTACCTGGAACCGTGGATATTCGGAACTCCGGTTTCACTGTTCCTGGTAATGTCGCAGGAAACGCCAGAAAGCGCCTGGGTGAACAGGGAAGGCAGTCTTGAAGGAATATTGGACCTGGGAAGGGTCTCCGTATCCATGGGAGCGGGTGCATGGCGCGGATTTCCTCCCGGTGGCGCCCGGGAAAAATACGATTACGGATCAGCGGGTATGGGTTACGATGCGAAAAAAAAGGTGCCCCAGGGGTCCGGCGGCCTGGATGTGGCGCTGCGGTGCAGGGCGGGCCGCAGGATGGAGGCCGACTCGACAGGTGTCCTGTCCATGGCGCATCTTTCATTCGACTACCGTTTCTATCAAGGGGTGCTGGGTGCCGGTGGCAGCGTTTCCGGTGGGGGAGTTCTGCAGGGAGATTGTTTTACCGGCCTTATGGACAGGTTGGGAGGGCAATCCACGTTGAGAGGATATCCGGAAAATGCCTTCCGCGCCAAAATGCACGTATTGGCCAGGCCGGAGTTGTCCCTTGGTGAAACCGAGACCAGGATATATGTCTTCACTGATGCCGCCATATTGAAGAACGAAGAAAATGAGATACTTCGCCCGGTAGGCGTGGGAATAGGCATGCGAGGGGCGAGCGGCGTGTTCGACGCCGATGTTTCCGCGGGCTTTCCCCTGGAAGAAGGCATCGGCGGCGCCAGGGTCTACCTGGAACTCACCGCGTCGATCTGAATGAAGGGTACGGGCGGCCCGGTCGATCCGGATCGTAATGTACACGGGAAAGGAGTACTTATGCCCGGCAGTGGAAGAAAGCTGATATCGGCGAAGGTGTTGTACAACGGCAAAGGTAGACGGGAGGGATGTACCGTCGTGGTGGAGAACGGCGTGATATCCGACGTGGTGGATGGACGGATCGAACCCGATTTCGAAGGGTATGTGACGCCGGCCTTCATCGATGCTCACTCGCACATAGGCATGGACCGTGAGGGAGAGCCCTGGACCGAGTCGGAGACCAACGACACGTTGGACCAGATTCTTCCCCTGAACGATCCGTTGAACAGTATCTATTTCGATGACAGGGCGTTCAGGGATGCGGTGGATTTCGGTGTGTTGTACAGCTGCGTGGTTCCCGGAAGCGGCAATGTACTTGGCGGAAAAGCCAAGGTGATAAAGAATTTCGCCGTTAACAGGAAGGATGCCGTGGTGAAAGACTACGGTTACAAAATGGCGCTGGGTTTCAACCCGCGTTCCACCACCGATTGGAAGGGAGACAGGCCGAACACCCGCATGGGAGTTTACGCCATGCTGGAGCAGAAGCTGGAAGAGGTAAGGATAAAAAGGGATAAGGCCCTGTTGGAGAAAGAGAAGGAGCTTCACAAGCTGGACTCCGATCCGGAATCCGCCAAGTTGGATTTGAAGGAGCGGGAATTCCGGAGAGAGATGATAGAAAAGGAGTACCTGCAAAGCTTCGACCCGTCCGATTTCGCGATAATGGAGATGCTGGACGGCAGTAAGACCGCCAAGGTGCACGTTCACAAGGAGGACGACGTTCTATATCTCATCGAACTGGCTCGAAGGTACGGAATGAAGGTTACCGCGGAGCATACCTGCGACGTGTTCAGAAGCGAGGTGTTCGACGAACTGGGAAAAGAGGGGATCCCCGTGGTATACGGTCCGCTGGGAACCGTTGGATACAAAGTGGAGCTCAAGCACGCATACTACCAGAATGCCGGTCTGCTCATGCAATCGGAAGCGTTCTTCGGCCTGATGACCGATCACCCGGAGATATGGTCGCCCTCCCTGCGTGACAGTCTGAAATTCTTTCTCATTGCCGGCATGTCCCCGGAAGAAGCCATTTCCGTGATAACGTACAGGAACGCCCGGATACTGGGTATTGAAGACCGCCTGGGCACCGTCGAAGCGGGTAAGACGGCGAGCCTGGTGGTTTGGGACAGGGATCCCCTGGACCTTGCCGCTTTTCCCGTTATGGTGATGGGGGAAGGCGAGGTATTGAGAAAGAGGTGACGAAGAATCCCGAAAATTCCGGTACCTGCCAAACAGGAAGCAAACGGCGTCCGGATATCAATCCGGAGCGGACATCGTTTCCTGGCCGGAGCCCTGCTTTCGGTAAAACCGGGGGATGGTGCGCATTGCCGGGTTGATCCCCTGAAGAATATGAACTATCAGATCAAGAAGAGGAGTCTTTTTCCTTCCTCTTCTTGATCTGGTTGCGCCTAACCCACACAGCTATGCGGGTTTTTGAGTCGGCTGCATTTGCCTTGTTGGTGCTTTTTGTGGATGTCGAGATATAGCACTATTTTTTATTGAGCAAACTGCGACATTGTTCAAAATACTTGACCCAATCCAAACCGATTCCGGCTTTTTTTATCGCGTCTTCCCATTGCTTCACTTCCTCCGGGCTCATTATATACTTGGCGAATGGAGAAAAATACTTCTTTACAAGGTCTAAGAATTCGTCGACAGGATGGTTCAGTCCCCATGGTCCGTAGCAATTATGCGTTGTATTTCCCATCCTAACGTCTGCGAAATCCAATGCATCTACAGTTTCCGGCTCTCCTACACCAGCTGCGAATATGCGGTTTGCCATTTGATGGCAAACACCAGTCCACCCATATAATATTCCGCTGGAGTCTCCATTGATCAGTTTGCCTCCAGAATGAAGATTGAACTCTGTTCGGTTATCATTGGGATTGAAACAACAGATGGCTTTAGCCAATCGCAATGAATCTTCGTCCCCCCTGCAAGAGACTCGGCAGTAATCCAAAGACTGTTTTTCACTGGGGGATTCTCCGTGTCCTCCATAGCAGTCAAAGAAGACAGGGTTTGTTCCATCATACTTTCTAACAATGACGAAAACATGATCCGCTATATCATGATCAAGTATTTCATCACAGCAATATCGGCCCATATTGAACATATAGCTATTTTCAGGCATCTTTTCGATGGTAAATAAGAAAGACTTTTCATCGTGAGATGTTTTCAGATACTCTGAGTCACGTATACGGGCTCCTTTTTGACGGTCACTTTCACAGTTCCAGGATTTCCATCCGATACTTGAATTATCCCTGGATTTAAACATGGGATCCACATAGCAAAAAAGTTCTATTTGTGATTTGTTAGTTGTATCTTCGAGATAGATACAACCCCAAAAACCATCAACGTGGTAGGCTCTGGGTTCCTCTATTTTGCCGATTTCGATGGGCGAGGAAGTGTTGTTGATACTCTTTCCAACTGTCACGTTTTGATAGTCGGTCCCATTGATACCTGAAATCGTGAAAACATGATCAGATTTGTTGCAAACGTATAAAGTACGACTGGACATTGTGTTGCCTCCTTTTTAGATTGAGTTTACGCCCAAGCTCACCTGACGCAGTGAATCGCCTGTCTGCGTGCAACGCACAGGCAGGCCAGCGGAACAGCGATCAGGTTCAGCGCCTTGTTAGGCATTTTTAATTCCTTTGTCCAGCAACTCAAGCCGAAGCGCCATCAACGACTGGTTTACATCATAGATAAACACAATGATCGATCCCATCAAGCAGCCCATAGAGATT
>Ga0256835_1000110_pt1 | contig 65149 bp, 43 predicted proteins | sample PIR30metaG_FD_185972 | JGI IMG/M metagenome (GOLD analysis project Ga0256835, IMG submission 185972) | Hydrothermal vent microbial communities from East Pacific Rise, Pacific Ocean - PIR-30 | ecosystem: Environmental > Aquatic > Marine > Hydrothermal vents | place: Pacific Ocean: East Pacific...
AGATGGAGTACGAGCTCGTCCAGGGCACCGGGACCGGCATCGAGAGCGTGGAGCACGACGCCACCCTGACCGGCGACGGCACTCCCTCCAGCCCCCTGGGCATCGCCGACCACGGCGTCACCAACGCCAAGATCAGCACCGCGGGCTCCAGCTCCGGCCAGGTCCTGATGAACCAGGACGGCGAGGTGGTCTGGAAGGACCCTCCCTCCGGCGAGGGCAGCGGCGACATCACCGGTGTCGCCGCGGGCGACGGCCTCGCCGGCGGCGGCGACACTGGAGATGTCACGCTCTCCGTCGCCACCGGCGGCGTCAACACCGACATGCTCCGCGATGACGCCGTCACCTCCGGCAAGATCGCCGACAGCACCATCACCCCCAAGGACGTCCAGCAGTCCACGGGGTTCTACGTGTCGAGAGCCCAACTCTATGAAAGGGAGGCGTCGGTCACAATGTCTGGCATAGGGATCGGTCAAATCAACGTCTATTGCGACGACCTCAACGACCTGCCACTGGCCGGCTCGTGTCATGCAGAAATACTAAGGGGAACGAAACGCACCAGACTGAGCCACCAAGGCTCCGATGGCCAGTCATCGGTGCAAGAACGCCCCGGCAGTCTTGAGATTGCCAGTTGTCTGTGTCGGGATGCTTTCCTTCGCCTTAGTAACAAAAGGCTTTGAGGTGATAGAGTCCTTAGCGTTGTCGTGGGACAACGTCGCCGTTTCCGCAGGGTGGCGCTGTCACATAAATAATCCCCTCGGCGCCAGCGGCACAGGCTACGCTCGCATCGTCTGCATCTCGGTGCAGTGACCGGGAACCGCCGCTCCCGAGACCAGGCCCGGAGCGGGCCGGCCAACCCGGCCGGCCCGCTCCTCAAACCCCCGTCATCCCGACCGAGCTAGCAGAGCGAGCGAGCGGAGGGACCTACCCCACGACCGCACCGCACCCCGGCGCGCCCCGCGCCTCAGATCCCCAGGGCCTTGATCCTGCGGTAGAGGGTGGAGCGGGCCAGCCCGAGGGCCTCGGCGGCGGCGGGCACGTCGCCCCCGGCGGCCTCGAGGGCCTCGCCGATGGCCCGGCGCTCGGCGTCGTCGAGGATGGCCTGCAGGCCGGCGCCGGCGGGCGCCACCGCACCCTCGCGGATGGCGCGGTGGAGGTGCGCCCGCTCCAGGAGCTGGCCGTCCTCCAGGAACAGCACCACCCGGGCCATCTCCCGCTCGAGCTGCCGGATGTTCCCCGGCCAGGGGTAGGCGGTCAGCGCCTCCATGGCGGCGCGGGAGATCCCCGCGGCCCGGATGCCGTGACGGGCCGCCTCGCGCTCCAGGAAGTGGGCCGCCAGGTTGGGGATGTCCGCCCGCCGGGCGCGCAGGGGGGGCAGGGTGACGTCCCAGTCGGCGATGCGGTGGAAGAGGTCGGACCGGAAGGCGCCGGAGGCCAGCATGGCGTCCAGGTCGCGGTTGGTCGCCGAGATCACGCGGACGTCGGCGGAGCGCGCCTGGCTGGCGCCCAGGCGGTAGACCTCGCCCTCCTGGAGGACGCGGAGGATCCTCGCCTGGGTCTCCGGGGCCATGTCGCCCACCTCGTCGAGGAAGAGCGTCCCGCCGTCGGCCAGCTCGAAGCGGCCCGGGCGGGCCTCCACGCCGGTGGCGGCCCCCTTCTCCACGCCGAACAGCTCCGCCTCCAGGAGGTCCCGCGGCAGGGCCGCGCAGTTGAGCGTCACGAAGACCCCGCCGGAGCGGGGCGACGCCGCGTGGACGTACCGGGCCAGGACCTCCTTGCCCGTGCCCGACTCCCCGCGGATCAGGACGCTGATGTCGCCCCGTGCCACGTGGGCGGCGTCGGCGTAGATCCTCAGCACGGCGGGCGACACGGTGGGCGGCTCGGGCAGGGGGGGTGGTGCGGACTCCGGAGGCCGCCTGCCCTCCCGGCCGGGGGGCCGTGCCAGCTCCACGAGCCGGGCGCAGGCCTGCACCATGGGCGCGTAGCCGCGCTCCTGGGAGGCGCTGGCGAAGCCCACCCGGATCACCCACTCCCCGCCCATGAGCTCCACCTCCACGGGCTGCCGGTCGCGGTCCATGGAACCCCCCGTGAAGAGCAGCCCCTCGCCGTCCGGGTTCCGGCGCATCACCTCGACCCCCGAGCACGGCACCGTGGCCAGCAGCGAGGCGCCCACGCGCTGGGCCATGCCTGCGGCGTCCGCCCCGCCGGCCAGCGCCTCCAGGAGGGCCGGCAGGTGGCCCATGGTGAACCGCTTGACGGCACCCAGCGAGGAGGTGGCGGGCGTGTCGCCCTCCGCCAGGGGCTCCTCCCCGCCCGGGTCCTCCGCGAGGACCACGGCCGCCTCCAGGTCGTCCTCGTCCACCGTCTCGAGCACCGCCTCCACGCCGCCGAAGGCCAGGACCTGCCCGGGCGCAACGGGCGCGGGGGCCTCGAGGGGGCGGCCGGCCAGCGTGGTCCCGTTGGTGGAGCCCAGGTCCTCCACCTCCACCGTGACGCCGTCGGTCCGCAGCACCGCGTGGCGGCGCGACACCATGAAGTGCGGCACGGTGAGGTCGCACCCGGGCGCCGAGCCGAGCACCAGCTCTCCACGGCCCAGCGGCAGGCGCAGCGTCCGGTCGTCGAGACGGATCAGGAGTCGCAATGGCATCGTCAGGTCTCTTCGCCCACCATCATATCCGAGCGGCCGGGGGGCGCGGGGGCGCAGGGGCGCGACGGTGATGGAGAGCGCACGCCGCCGGAGCACCGTGGCGTCACACGATCTCGAATCCTCATTCGTTTCACGTTTCACGATCCAGGCGGCCGGGTCCCGGCGACGGCCTTCTCCCCCTGCGCCCCCGCTCCCCTGCGCCTCCGCCTCACCTCCGGTCCAGCTCGAAGAGATCCTCGAAGCCGTCCTGCCGGTCGTCCACCTCCGTCCCGGGGACCGGGGCGCCCAGGGGGACATCCAGGGCGGCCGCGGTGGGCGAGGGCTCCGCCTTCACGGCGGTCCCGCCCCCGGGTACGGCGACCGGCGGCTTCTCCCCCCGCTCCACGATCAGCCCGGAGACCGGCGCGAAGGAGAGGAAGAGGCCCACGAGGCAGAAGGCGGCGGCGAGGTGGGACACCACCGCCAGCGCGAACCAGCCGGGCGTCCCCCCGAAGCCGGAGGTGCGGATCCCGGCGAGCAGGGGCAGCAACGTGAAGCCCTTGAGGAAGACGCCCCACAGGATGACCGTTCCCAGCGACCGCGGGAGGTCGGTGACGGCCCCGCGCAGGCCCCGCAGCCAGGCCATCACAGCGGAGCGCCTGCCCGGGGCGGCCAGCTCCCAGGCGCCCCGGAGGATGCCGATCCAGCAGAGCCAGACCACGAGGGCCGCCACGATCATCCCCGCCAGCTGGAGGTTGACCATGCGGGTCTCCTCCATGGCCTTGCCGGCCTTCTTCGCCAGGACGAAGAACGGCGAGGCCAGGACGGCCGCCAGGACGCCCGTGCCCACGAGTCCCGCCAGGGCCAGCCTGAGGTAGCGGAACCACCGGAGCACGCCGAGCCCCACCATCTCCCCGAGGCGGAAGGTGCGCCCGCCACCGAGGCCGTACCAGCCGGTGACCCCGGCATGCCAGAGGACGGACCAGAACCACGCCAGGGCCAGCGCGCTCATGGCGAGCACGCCCACCACCCCACCCAGCCGCCCCAGGGCCCAGAAGCCCACCAGGGCCACGTCGCCCGGCGCCGTGCCGCCGTCCACGGGCATGTTCTCCAACCAGGGGGCCAGGGCCCGGACGATCGCCAGGAAGGGCACGAGCAGCAGGAGGGCCGGGACGAGCCAGGCGGCGAGCACGAGCCGCCAGAGCTTCCGGGCCTGGGCGAAGCCCCACGCGGGCGAGACCTTTGTCCTGATCGTTGTGGTGTCGGGTGTCATGGTCAGCTCCAGGGAACGAGGTTCAGGCCCATCATCTGGAAGAGCTCCGCCATCCACCACAACCTGCGGCGGAGGGCGCCCTCCTGCGGTCCGGCGCTCCAGTAGTTGTCCTCACGCCGGACCTCCAGGGCCCAGTCGCCATCGGGGTCCACCACCACGCGGTCGAGCTTCCTCTCCGAGACCTCGGACCAGATGGTCCAACGGTCCTCGCCGTCCCAGATGCGGCGCCCGACGGTGCCATCGTCCCAGGCGAGCTCCACCTCCACCGGCCCCCGGAAGCTCCCCCTGCGGACCAGGTGGACCTCCACCGTCCACGGGCCCTCGTCATCCTTCTCCTCTCCAGTCTCGCCCGTGTCCCCGTCCGCATCCTCCTCCCCGGCCGAGGCGATCTCCACCCACTGGCTCCCGTCCCAGCGGAAGCCCTCGGGCTCCTCGACCTCGCGCTGCCGGACCCTGGCGACCCCGAAGTCCGGCACGGCATCCCCCTCGAAGGCCTGGTCGAAGAACCAGCTCCAGTCCCGGCCCGTGACCTCGTTGAAGGTGGTGAAGAAGTCCTGCTTGCCGGGATGGGCGAAGCGCCAGCGGTCCACGTAGGCCCGCATGGCCCGGAAGAAGGGGCCGGAGCCCGCCAGGCCCTGGAGCGTCTTGAGGATCAGGGCCGTCTTGGTGTAGCTGGCGAAGGAGTAGGTGCTCCGGGTCCGGTACTCCCAGGCGAAGCGGTCGGTCTTCACCGGGAGCCGCCGGCCCAGGGCCTGGAGCCGGTTGCCGGTCCAGGGGTCGTAGGCCTTCAGCTCGGGGACCAGGTGGTCCCGCATGATGGCCGCCGAGCAGGAGGCGTCGGAGAAGCTGTTGAAGCCCTCGTCCATCCAGGCCTCCTCGAACTCGTTCGTGGCCACCAGGCCGTAGAAGTACTGGTGGCCGAACTCGTGGATGGTCACCATCTCCACCAGGGGGATCCACTTCATGGGGGGCCACCGCATCCAGCGGCTGCCACCCGTGGTGATGAACATGGGGTATTCCATCCCGCCGGCCTCGCGGGCCGTGATGGGGGGGTCCACGATGGTGAGCTGCGGGTAGGGCCAGGGACCGTACTTGAGTCCGTACCAGGCCAGGCCCAGCCGCGCCGCGCGGAGGGTCCGCTCCACGAGGACGTCCTGGGACCGGGGGATGATCAGGCGGAGGTGCACCGGGGGAAGCTCGAGCTCCGCCGCGGCCACGCCGAGCTCCTCCGCCGTCTCGGCCAGCCAGGTGTCCGGCACGTCCCTGCCGGGCTCGAACTCGGCGTCCACCACCATCATGAGGGTGTCCGGAGCGGTGGTCCAGGCGAAGTCGTGCACGTGCTCCGCGTGGAAGGTGACCCGCTGGTACCGGGAGGTCCCCTCGGCGATCGCCTCCCGTGACATCTCCAGGCCCGTGGCCCCGAGGACCCAGCCCTCCGGCACCTCGATGGTCACGTCCCAGGTGGCGAAGTCCGCGTAGAACTCGGAGGATGCGTGGAACTGGTGGCAGTTCCAGCCGGCGGTCTCCCGCCCCCGGACCCCGGCATCCTCGAAGACCCCCGGCTTGGGGAACCACTGGCCCACCAGGTGGAAATCACCCGCCCACCCCGTCCGGGCCACCACCCGGGGAAGCTGGGCCTCGAACTCCAGGTGGAGGATCACCGCACCCCCGGCCGGCACGGGCGCCGGCAGCGGCGTTCGCGCCACCGTGTAGTCGTCGGGGTTCCCGTCGTCGGGGCGCTCGAAGCTCAGCTCCGGCAGGAGGTCCGTCCCGTCGTCCAGGGTGAGCGACGTGATCCGGGTCCAGCCCCAGTGCGGGTCGTCCACCGTCCCGCCCCGGAGGTTCCGCTGCCCTCCCCCCACCTCCTTCATGAAGGTGGTCTCGCTGCCCGCGAAGGCGTTGAGGTAGAGGTGCCACCAGATCTCCCCCGTGGGAACCGAGGCGGTGTTGGTCCACCGGATCACCTCGGTGCCGGTGAGCCGGTGGGTGGCCGGGTCCAGGCGGACCTGGATGTCGTAGGCCACGGCGTCCACCGGCGTGGCGGACCACCCCATGCTTGCAATCGTGAGAACGACGAACAACAGGCAGGCGTGTCTCATCTTCCTCCCAGGGCGGAATACGGATCCTCTCCCGAATGGTTCTCTTTCCATGGAAGGACCGTGTCGCGGAGCCACTGGCGCCGGGACGTCTTCCACTCTACAGTGTCCATGGAGGTGGGCCGTGCGGCGAATCCTGGTGGTGCTCGTGCTGGCCCTCGCGGCGACCGCCGCCGCGCAGGACCGCACCTTCACACTTGGCCTCGAGGCCATGCCGCTGACGCCGCGCGACATCAGGACGCAGACGCGGCTCGCACAGTGGAGCTCCCCCATGGGCCGGGTGCAGTACGAGATGTCCAGGGCACAGGCCGGCGCCGGGTTCACGGGGCTCGTGGGCGGGGCGACCCCGGGCATCGCCTTCCGCGTGAAGGTCCAGGAGGGGCTCCCACTGCACCTGGTGAGCTCGGTGAACGTCGCCGGCGTCCAGCTGCACGAGCAGGAGGCCCTGGTCATCCGCTGGCCCTGGGAGAAGGATGAGAAGAGGCCCGAGCCACCACCCCTTGACGAGCAGATCTCCCGCCAGCTGGAGAGGCGTCTCGGGCTTCGTTGAGTCCGCGGACGTCCGGGCCGCCTCCCGAGTCATCCCCGGGAGCCGGCACCCCGGACCCCCACGTCCCCGCTGGACCTCCCGAAGATCAGAGGATCTCCTTGAGGTTCTTGGACGGCTTGAACCGCACCGTCTTCGAGGCGGCGATCTGGATCGTCTCACCCGTGGCGGGGTTCCGGCCCTGGCGCGCGGGCCGCTCGGAGACCTGGAAGGTCCCGAATCCGGGCACCGTCACCTTGTCCCCGGCAGCGAGGTTCTCGGCCATGAGCTCGAAGACCTTCTCGAACACCTGCGCCACGTGGGTCCTCGGGTACCCGGTCAGCTCCGTGATCCTGTCCACCATTTCACCTTTTCCAGCCATGTGACCTCCTTCATCACGTTGTCGATTCAACGTACACCGGCACCCGCGAACGGTCAACGCCAGGGCGGCGGGTTCTCCGGCTCCAGGCCGGCGTTCTCCACCCAGAGCTCCGCCCGGCACGCCGCCGAGGTGCTCCGGGACCTCCGGGAGCTCATGGGGGCCGACGGGGCAGCGCCCGCCACGGACCGTCCCTGACCGGCCTCAGTCGCCACCGTCACCGTCGTCCGCATCCTCCCCGCCGGTGGCACCAACCCGCACGGCCAGGGCCTCCAGCCCCTCCGCGAGGGCTTCCCTGACCCGGGGAAGGAGCCGTCCGGCCTCCTCCAGCTCCCCCGTGCCCGCCGCCCTCTCCATGGACAGGGCGAGGTCGGCCACGGCCACCAGGCCGAGGTTCAGGCTGCCGCCCTTGAGCCCGTGGGCCGCCTCCCGCATCTTCCGGGCATCCCCCGTCTCCAGCGCCTCCTCCATGATCCCCACCTGCCGCGCCGAGTAGTCCTCGAAGAGCTCCACCATGCTCCTGAGGAGCTCGCTGCCCCCGACCCCCACGAGTGTCTCCAGGCGGTTCTCGTCCAGCACGGTCCCAGGGCTCTCCGGAGGCTCGTGGTGCTCCTCCGGGGTGGCCTCCGTGGCCTGGAGGACGGTGCGCAGGTCCTCCAGCCGGAGCGGCTTGGCGATGTAGCCGTCCATGCCGGCCTCGATGCACCGGTCCCTGTCGCCCCGGAAGGCCAGGGCCGTCATGCCGATGATCCGGGGCGTGCCGTACTCCGGACCCGACCGGATCCTGCGGGTGGCCCCGATCCCGTCCAGCTCCGGCATGTGGACGTCCATGAGCACCACGTCGAAGGTGCGGGAGCCGAGCAGCTCGAGGACCCGCGTTCCGTCCTCGGCCACCTCCACCTCGCATCCCAGCCGGTGGAGCATGAGGACGGCCACGTGCCGGTTCACGGGGTTGTCGTCCGCCACGAGGACGCGGAGCCCCAGGCTCTCGGGCTCCACCGCTGTCTCCGCAGACTCCCGGTCTCCCCCGCCCTCGAGCAACCTCCGGAGCTTGGCCGCCAGGCGCAGCGGCCCCACGGGTTTCGTCAGGGGCAGCCGCTTCCCCGGGGCCTCCGCGTCCAGGTCCTTCTTCGAATCGAAGCCGGAGAGGAACACGATGTGCGGGATCTCCGCGTTCTCCAGGGCACGGATCGCCGTTGACAACCCGTCGAGCGCATCGTCCACCAGCGCCACCCGGGTCTCGGGAGCCTTCCGGAGGACACGGGTCACCCCCTTCCGGCCACCCTCCCCGGAGACGATGACCTCGCAGCCCCACCACTCGAGGAAGGAGCCCACGTTCCGGGCCAGAACCTCGTCCGGCGTCAGCAGCGCCACCACGCTGCCCTCGAAGCCCCTGAAGGGATCCTCCTCCCACCAGGGACCCGCGCCGGTCTTCGGGCCGGGCACCCAGAACCGGAACGTGCTCCCCTCGCCCGGTGTGCTCTCCACGGAGATCCCGCCGCCCATGAGCTCGCAGAGGCGGCGGCTGATGGACAGGCCGAGCCCGGTGCCCCCGTGGCGGCGCGCCACCGAGGCGTGGGCCTGCACGAAGGGGTCGAAGAGGGTCTCGAAGCGCTGCGGCGCGATCCCCTCCCCCGTGTCGGCGACGCTGATCTCGAGCACCGGGCAACCCGCCGGGTTGGCGGAGGTCCCCAGCTCCACCGTCACGCTGCCCTCCTCGGTGAACTTCACGGCGTTGGACACGAGGTTGAGCAGCACCTGCCGGATCCTCAGGGGATCCCCGTGGAAGCGGGCCGGGACCTCGCGGTCCACCAGGATCCGGAGGTCGAGCCCCTTGTCCATGGCCTGGGGCACCACCACGGCCACGGCATCCTCCACCAGCCGGACGGCGTCGAAGGGACGCTCCTCGATCTCCACGGCCCCGGACTCGATCCTCGAGAAATCGAGGATCTCGTTGATGACGGTGAGGAGCGACTCGGCGCTCGTCCGGATGGTCTGCACGAGCTCGCGCTGGTCCTCCCCCAGGGGGGTGGTCTCCAGGAGGCTGGCCACGCCGAGGATGCCGTTCATGGGGGTGCGGACCTCGTGGCTCATGGTGGCCAGGAACCGCTCCCGGGCGGCACTGGCCGACTCGGCGGCCTTCCGGGCCTCCTCCACCTCCGTCACGTCGTGGCAGCTCAGGACCACGCCCGCCACGCCGATGGTCTCCAGCGCCCGGTGCAGGAGGCAGTCCAGCACCCGGGGGGTCCCGTCCCGGCGCAGGAACCGGACCTGGAGGGTCTCCTCCACCTCCGCCCCGGAGATGCAGCGCCTGATGGCGGCCAGGACCTGGGCCACGTCGCTCTCGGGAACGAACTCGAGCACGCTCGTGCCGGAGAGCTCGGACGGCTGGTGGCCCAGGACCCTCTGGGTGGCCGCGTTGGCGAAGCGGATCTTCGTGTCGAGGTCCACGATGAACACCACGTCCACCATGCGGTCCACGAGCGCCCGGAAGCGGTCCTCCTGGCGCTCGATCTGGTCGGCGAGGCGGCTCCGGATGGTCCGCTCCCTCCGGAGCTCCAGCGTCGTGAGGTAGGCCCTCAGGCTGCCGCAGAAGATGGCCACCACCGAGTTCATGTCGTCCAGCCGGATGGAGGCCAGCGGGTGCTGCAGCGTGTCCGACCGGAGCAGGAGATAGCCCATGTCCCCGAGGGGCATGGCCACCAGCCGGCCCTTCTGGCCCGCCGCGTCCCCCACCAGCGGAATGGCGGTGGGGTCGGGCAGGGTCAGCCTGGACAGGCCCTCGTGGGTCGCCCGGACGAAGAGGGGGTGGTCCAGGCGGACGGCCTCGGGTGTCGTGCTCCCCACCGGCGCCACGCACAGCTGGGCCAGCACGGTGGTGTCCCGGTCCCGTCCCGGGACGCCGTCCAGGGCGAGGAGCTCCCGGCGGACCCACACCGAGGCCTCCGAGACGTGGCGGAGCTCCAGCAGCCCGTGGACGAACGTGGCGCAGCACCGCTCGCTCGAGCCGCGGCCCGTGGCCGCCTCGAGGAGGGCGAACAGCGTCCTGTCGCGCGACACCATGATGTCACCGGCTCCCTTCCCGGACAGTGTACCGTCCCCTGAGTCCCACCTGCATCCGGGCGCGGAGAACCCGGTCCGGGCCCGCGCCTCTGATATGCTGCCGCCGTGGCGGCTTCGACGCGGAATCTCGTCACGCCCCGGCCGGGGAGCCCCGGCGCCGCGGCCCTTGGCGCCGCGCTGGTTCTCGCCCTCACCGCAGGGATCACGGCTCTCCAGTTCGCGTATCCCTGGCACGGAACACGGAACGAGCTTCTCATCCTCGACGGGGCGGCGGCCCTTCTCACGGTCCTGTCCACCGCATTCTTCCGCCTCAGGAGCCGGTACGTGGAGAGAGAGTCAGATATCTGGATCGGGCTGATCTTCTTCCTGATGGCGGTCCACTTCTCACTCCAGCTGGCCATGGGGCTCGCCGGGGTGGACCCCGCCACGGGCCAGGCCATCTCGCTGGTCTCCTGGTTCGCGACGCAGACCGCCTCGGCGCTCGTCCTCCTGATCTTCATGTCCCGCCAGCTGGGCGGCCAGCCGGGCACCATCGGGATCCTGGCGGGTGGGGGAATCGCGGGCAGTGCCGGGATCTACTTCCTGGTCAGGATCCTGCAGGGACGGGGCTGGACGGGCGTGCCCGATCCTCTCGGTGCGGCACTGGCGACGCTCTTTCTCCTGGCCACCGTCCTCACGCTGGTCAACGCCCTGGCCGAGCGCCGCCAGAGGGACATCTGGCTCGCCTCCGCCTTCCTGATCATCACGGCCGCCCACATGGACATCGCGTGGACTCACGCGAACCTGGACCCGCCCTTCATGTGGGGCCACGTGCTCCTGATCCTGGGTCTGGCGGTCCCGCTGGCCGCGGCGGTGGTGGAGAACGTCCAGCTCGTGGCCTCCCACGCGGGGCTCGTCGCCCGCCTCCAGCAGCTGGGCCAGCGGGTCGAGGCGCTCCTGGACAGCCTTCCCGTGGTGGTGCTCACCGTGAACCCCAGGGGCGCCCTGACCTACGCCAACCGGCGGGCCCACGAGATGCTGGGGGTCCCGGCGGGACGGAGCCTGAACCTGGCAGGCCCCACATGGCTGGAGAACGTCCATCCCGATGATGCAGACCGGCTCCGGCGCGTGGTCTCCGACGTGGCCCACGGCAAGCTCCAGCGGTCCAGCGATGAGATCCGCGTGGAACGGCCCGGCGGAACGACACACTGGCTGACCATCGAGGCCGAGGCCATCCACGATCCCGTGGCGGGGGAGGAGCGCGTCCTCGTGGCGGGCGCCGACATCACGGACCTGCTGGCGGCCCGGCGGACGGCGGAGGAGCGGCAGAGCCGGCTGGCCCTGCTGACCAACCTCGCCCAGACCGTGGGGGGGGAGACCGTGGAGGAGCGGATCCTGGAACGGCTCCTGGAGCTGGCCGGGCCCATGCTCTCCATCGACGCGGCGGTGCTGCTCCGCCCCTCCCCCGATGGGTCCTTCCTGGTCCCGGAGGTGTGGACCGGGGAGGCCACGAGCATCGCGATGGTGGGCCGGGTGGCCGCCGGGGACCACCCCGCCTGGTCGGCCTTCGAGGACGGCTTCCCGCGCTTCAGCCCGCCGGACGTCTTCGGAAGGCCCGCCGATGGGGCCCCCGCAGTCCACGAGCTGGTCCACCTGCCGCTCCTGGCGGCGGGCCACGTGGTGGGAGTCGTGGTGGCGTCCCGCACCCGGGACTCCAGGCTCTCCACGGAGGACCTGGACATCCTCATCCAGCTGAGCACCCTCCTGGGAAGCGCCGTCCACCTGGCCAAGCTGGTGCGGGAGCTGGACGAGCAGCGGGACCTGGCGCTGGAGGCCTCCCGGCTCAAGTCCGAGTTCCTCGCCAACACCTCCCACGAGCTCAGGACCCCGCTCACCTCGATCCTGGGGTTCCTCAAGCTCATCATCGGAGGGAACGTCCCGGACCCCGACAGGCAGCTCCAGTTCCTCAGGATCGCCCACGACTCGGGGGTCCGGCTCCTGCACATCATCAACGACGTGCTCGACCTGGCCAAGATCGAGGCCGGGCGCCTGGAGGTCCACCCCCGGCCCTTCACGGTGGCACCGCTCCTGGGGGAGCTGGAGTCCGTCTTCCGCCACCAGATGGAGGGGGCGGGGCTCGAGTTCACCGTGGTCCACCCGCCGGCCCCCCTCGAGGTGCTGGCGGACCCGGACCGCACCCGGCAGATCCTCACCAACCTGCTCTCCAACTCCCTCAAGTTCACCCCGGCGCCGGGCGCCGTCCGGCTGACGGTGTCCGGGGATGGGGCGGAGGTCCGTTTCACCGTGGAGGACACGGGTATCGGCATCGCCCCCGCCGAGGTGGAGAAGGTGTTCCTGTCCTTCTACGAGGTGGACGGCTCCACCACGCGCGGCCAGGGGGGCACCGGCCTGGGGCTCACCATCTCCCGCCGGCTGGCCGAGATGATGGGCGGGTCGCTCGGCCTGGAGAGCGAGGGGCTCGGCAGGGGCACCACCGCCCACCTCGTCCTGCCCGTACCATCCGGGGAAGGGACGGCAGAAAACAGAGCGACCGGAACGGATCCGTCGTGAACGGGGCCGGCCGGGGAACCGGCCCGACCCGCGGGGCTTGACAAGAACAAGAATTTTTGTATATTCCTAATTGGTTATATTGAGTGCGACGGGAGGCAGGAATGCGAGCACTACGACATACCGTTCTGGTCCTCATGCTGGGAGGCCTCTCCACGGCGGCCGGTGCCGCCGACCTCCCGCTGGGCCTCGAGGACGCCGTTCGCCAGGCGCTCGAGAACAACCCGGCCGTCCACGCCGCCACGGCGCGGGCCCAGGCCGCCGGGGAGAGGACGAGGCAGGCCGGGGGGTTCCGGTTCCCGAAGATCGACCTCATGGAGGTCTACAACTACACCAACAACCCCGCGGAGACCTTCGCCCTCAAGCTCAACCAGGGCCGGTTCGACTTCGGGGAGTTCGTCTCGACCGACCCCAACAGGCCCGACCCCCTCACCACCTGGATCACCCGGATCGAGCTCCTGCAGCCCATCTACACGGGCGGCAAGCTCTCCGCCCGGATCGGCCAGTCGAAGGCCATGCTCGGCGCCGAGGAGCTCTCCGCCGCCCACGTGCGCGAGCAGGTGACCTTCGACACCGTCACCGCCTACACCAACCTGGCCAAGGCCCGCGAGTACCTGGACCTGCTCCGGAAGGCCCGGGAGACCACGGCCCGGCACGTGGAGCTCGCCGAGAAGTACGCCGCCGAGGGCTTCATCGTGGACGCCGAGGTCCTCAAGGCGAAGGTGTACCTGGCCCACATGGACGAGCTGGTGGAGCAGGCCGAGAACGGCGCCAGGCTCGCCGAGGCCGCCCTGAACTTCCAGATGGGCGCCGACCAGACCACCCACCGCGAGCTGGAGCGGATCCCGCCCCCGCCCGCGGTGAACGGTGACCTGGACCTGTGGATCGCCGACGCGCTGGTCCGGCGGCGGGACCTGGAGTCCGCCCGGCGGCAGCTCGAGGCGGGGCGCCTGGAGGAGAAGGTGGCCACCTCGGGCTACCTCCCCGAGGTGGGCGTCATGGCCCGCTACGAGTGGTACGACAGGGTCGCCTTCGGCAACAACAACCGTTCCGGAAGCGTCATGGCCGTTGCGAAGATCAACCTGCTCCGCGGCGGCTCCGACAAGGCGGCCCGGGCCGCCGCCCGGTACCAGACGGCCTCCTTCGAGTCCGACATCCACCGCTTCGAGGAGGGCGTCCGCCTCCAGGTCCAGCAGGCCTGGCAGGACCTGATGACCTCTCGCGCCCGCCACACCACGGCCACGGCCGCCCTGGAGTCCGCCCGGGAGTCCCTCCGGGTGCGTGAGGAGCGCTTCAAGCAGGGCCTGGACAAGATGATCGACCTGCTGGACGCCGAGACCCAGCTCCGGGAGGCGCAGGTCCGCGAGCTGGTGGCCCGCCACGACATCGCCCTGGCCACCTACCGCCTCTACTTCAGCTCCGGCACATCGCTGATCGACACCATCCTGCCTTCGGAGGAGATCCAATGAGCCCGTCCAAGATTCTGACCGTCGCAACCCTCTCGTCCATCCTCCTGCTCTCCGCCGCCTGCGGCTCGAAGGAGGGCGAACGCGCCGAGGCCAGGCTCGAGCCGGTCCAGGGGCGCGTGACGGCCGTGGACCGCGTCCGCGAGGGCAAGCCCATCGAGGTGTACGGGATCGTCCAGCCCTCGCGGCAGTCCTTCGTCTCCACGCGGGTCGTGGGCCCCGTGGTGGCCGTGAAGGTGGTGGCGGGGGACGTGGTACGCAAGGGCCAGCCCCTGGTGATCATCCAGCCCCAGATGATGGAGGGCCAGGTCTCCCAGGCGAAGGGCGCCCTGGCCCAGGCCGAGGCCGCCCTGGCCCTGGCCGAGAAGAACTTCCAGCGCTTCAAGAACCTTCACGAGCAGAACGCGGCCTCGGACCTCGAGCTGGACATGGCCCGCATGCAGTACGAGCGGGCCAGGGGCGCCGTGCAGCAGGCGAAGGGCGCCGTCAAGACCGCCAGCACCGTGGCCGACGACGCCATCGTGCGGGCGCCCTTCGCGGCCCGCGTGGTGGAGAAGCTGGTGGAGGTGGGTGACCTGGCCGCCCCGGGGCGCCCCCTGGTCCGGCTGGAGTCGCTCTCCGGGCGCAAGATCTGGCTCACCGTCCGTGAGGCGGACATCTCCCGCCTCTCCGAGGGGCAGTCGCTGAAGGTGCGCTTCGACACCCGGGCCGACCTGGGCTGGGTGGAGGGCATCGTGGACGAGATCGTCCCGGCTGCCGACCCCGCCACCCACACCTTCACGGTGAAGGTGTCCCTGGCGGGCATCGACGTGCCCTCCGGGATCTCCGGTCGCGCCGCCCTGCCCGGCGACGTGATCGAGCGTCTCGTGGTGCCCGCCTCCGCGGTCCACCACCGCGGCGGGCTGGAGCTCGTGGTGGTGCGCGCCGGGGACGGGACCGCAAGGACCCGCGCCGTGACCACCGGCGCCACCCTGCCCGACGGCCGCGTGGAGATCCTCTCCGGCCTCGCCGGTGACGAGCAGGTGGTCGTCGACCTTCCCGGCCCCGTGGCCGACGGCACGCCCGTGGAGGTGGTGTCATGAGCGACCGCGACGACCTCAGTCCGGACACCAGCCCGGCCTGCGAGGTGCCGCCGGGGGAGGACCGCCGCGAGGAGATGGAGCGCGCCCGCAGGGAGGCCCTCCGGCTGAAGATGACCCGCCGTCCCCTGGGGATGTCGGGCCAGATCGCCAAGGCCTTCCTGGAGTCCAAGCTCACGCCCCTCATCGTGGTCTTCTCCCTGCTGCTCGGCGCCTTCGCGGTGCTGATCACGCCCCGCGAGGAGGAGCCCCAGATCAAGGTGCCCATGATCGACGTGATGGTGGGCTACCCCGGCGCCACCGCCGAGGAGGTGGAGAACCGCGTCATCACGCCGCTGGAGAAGCTCCTCTACGAGATCGACAACGTGGACTACATCTACTCCACGTCCCAGCCCTCCGGCGGCATGATCATCGTGCAGTTCCTGGTGGGCACCGACCCCGACCAGGCCGCCGTCAGGGTGCACACCAAGATCCAGTCGGCCCTGGACGAGATGCCCGACGGGATGATGCCCCCCGTGGTGAAGCCCAGGACCATCGACGACGTCCCGGCCGCGGCCTACACCCTGTGGAGCGAGACCGCCTCGCCCATGGAGATCCGGAAGGTCGCCGACGAGCTCAAGGTGGAGCTCACCCGGCACCCGCGGGTGGCCCAGGTCTGGGTCCTGGGTGGCCAGCGGCGCGTGGTCCGCGTGGACTTCGACCGTGACCGCCTGGGGACCTTCAACGTCTCCATCCTCCAGGCCTACCAGGCGCTCCGGGGCTTCAACTGGCGGCTGCCCGCCGGCAACGCCGTGACCCTGGACACCGAGTACCAGGTGGACGTGGGCACCTTCCTCGAGGACGCCCGGGACATCGCCGACGTGGTGGTGGGGGTCTACAACGGCCGGCCCGTCTACCTGAAGGACGTGGCCACCATCACCGACGGACCCGAGGAGCCCGGCACCTATGTCTGGATGGGCTCGGGGCCCGCGGCGCCCGAGAAGGGCCTGGAGCACGCCGGACTCGACGCCCCGGCCGTGACGCTGGCCATCGCCAAGAAGCCGGGCACCAACGCCGTGAAGCTCGTCCACGACCTGGACGCGCTCATCGGGAACCTGAAGGGGCGCCTCATCCCCTCGGACATCCACGTCACCAAGACCCGGGACTACGGCTTCACGGCCAACGAGAAGTCCACCGAGCTCATCGACCACATGCTCATCGCCACCTTCGCGGTGGTGATCTTCATGGCCCTGGCCCTGGGCCGGCGCGAGGGCATCGTGGTGGCCGTGGCCGTGCCGGTGACCCTGGCGCTCACGCTGGCGGCCTCCTACTTCTTCGGCTACACCCTCAACCGGGTCACCCTCTTCGCCCTCATCTTCGCCATCGGCATCCTGGTGGACGACGCCATCGTGGTGGTGGAGAACATCCACCGCCACTACGAGCTCAAGTGGGCGCACCCGCGGCTGGCCACGGTCTACGCCGTGGACGAGGTGGGCAACCCCACCATCCTGGCCACCTTCACGGTGATCGCGGCCCTCATGCCGCTGGCCTTCGTGTCGGGGCTCATGGGTCCCTACATGCGGCCCATCCCCATCAACGCCTCGGCGGCCATGCTCTTCTCCCTCTTCGTGGCCTTCGTGATCTCCCCGTGGCTCACCTTCAAGCTCTTCCACCGGAAGGCCGAGGCGGAGCTCGAGCACGCGGGCGGCTCGCCGGACCAGGAGACCGAGGAGGAGACCCGGCTGCAGCGGATCTACTCCAGGATCATGACCCCGCTCATCCGCTCCAGGATGCTGCGGTACCTGTCGCTCCTGGGGGTCGGCGCCCTCCTCCTCCTGTCCATGGCCACCGTGGCCGTCCGCTTCGTGATGGTGAAGATGCTGCCCTTCGACAACAAGTCGGAGCTCCAGGTGGTGATCGACGCCCCCGAGGGCTTCAGCCTGGAGGAGACCAACGCCGCCGCCCGCGAGATCGCCGCGGTGTTCCGGGAGATCCCCGAGGTGACCGACTACCAGGTGTACGTGGGCACCTCGGCGCCCTTCAACTTCAACGGCCTCGTCCGGCACTACTTCCTGCGCTCGGGCGCCAACGTGGCCGACATCCAGGTGAACCTGGTGGACAAGCACTCCCGGGACATCAAGTCCCACCAGCTGGCCAAGGACATCCGGAAGAAGGTGGTCCCCATCGGGAAGCGGCTGGGGGTCAACGTGAAGGTCACCGAGGTCCCGCCCGGCCCGCCCGTGCTCTCCACCCTGGTGGCAGAGGTCTACGGCCCCACCCTGGAGGGGCGCCTCCAGGTGGCCGAGCAGGTGAAGGAGATCTTCGAGTCCACCGACGGCGTGGTGGACGTGGACTGGTACGTGGAGAACCCCGGCCCCCGCTGGGAGATCCACATCGACCGCGAGAAGGCGATCCGGTCAGGCATCACCCCCGAGCAGATCGTCCGGACCCTCCGGGTGGCCCTGGCCGGGGCCGACGCGGGCCTGGCCCACGTCCCGAGCTCCCGGGAGCCGGTGCCCATCGTGCTCCGCCTGGACCGCGCGCAGCGCTCCCACGTCCAGGAGCTCCTCCAGCTCACGGTGCACGCGGCCGACGGCCGCATGGTGCCCCTGGCCGAGCTGGCCACGCTCCACGAGACCACGCGGGAGCGCTTCCGCTACCACAAGAACCTCCAGCCCGTGACCTACGTGCTGGGCGAGGTGGGCGGCACCGCCGAGGCCCCCGTCTACGCCATCCTGAACATGGAGGACCGCCTGGCCGAGATCGTGACGCCGCTGGGCGAGAAGCTGCCCATCATCTCCACCCACCTGCCCGACGACCGGACCCGCTACATCATGAAGTGGGACGGCGAGTGGCAGATCACCTACGAGGTGTTCCGGGACATGGGGATCGCCTTCGGCGTGGTGATGGTGTTCATCTACGTGCTGGTGGTGGGCTGGTTCCGCTCCTTCGTCACCCCGCTCATCATCATGGCGCCCATCCCGCTGACGCTCATCGGCATCCTGCCGGCCCACGGCCTGCTCGGCGTGTTCTTCACGGCCACCTCCATGATCGGCTTCATCGCCCTGGCCGGCATCATCGTCCGGAACTCCATCCTGCTGGTGGACTTCATCAACCTGGAGCTGCAGGCCGGTGAGACCCTGGAGAACGCCGTGCTCAAGGCCGGAGCCGTCAGGTTCCGCCCCATCGTGCTGACCGCGGCGGCCCTGGTGGTGGGCGGCATGGTGATCTACCTGGACCCCATCTTCCAGGGCCTGGCGGTGGCGCTCATCGCCGGGGTGGTGGTCTCCACCATGCTCACGCTGGTGGTGATCCCCCTGCTCTACTACATGTACCTCGCCACCGTGGGACCCGAGAAGGTGGTCTCGCTGGGAGAGGACGACACCGCATGACAGCCGCGGTCCGGACCACCCCGGCGGCGCACCCCGGCCCGCAGTGCGGGCCGGGGGCCCCGTCCGCCCCGGTGGACCGGACCCCGGTGATCCACAAGGAGGTCGAGACATGACAGTGAACGAGGCACTCCGTGCCATGGCCGGCATCGTCATCCTGATCACCCTGGCCCTGGGCCACTGGGTCAACGAGAACTGGTACCTCTTCACGGCCTTCGTGGGGCTCAACCTGCTCCAGTCGGCCTTCACGAAGTGGTGCCCTGCCATGGCCATCTTCCGCAAGATGGGCCTGAAGGACGCCGACAGGTGCTGAGGGAGGTTCCATGAAGCTGCTCATGATCATCGTGGAGAGCTCCTGCAAGGAGGAGCTCGAGGTCCTGCTCAACAAGAACGACGTGGTGGGCTACACGGAGATCCCCCAGGTCCACGGGGTGGGCGAGACCGGGCCCAGGCTCGGCTCGCGGGCCTTCCCCAAGACCTCCTCCATCGTCTTCACCGTGGTCCCCAGGGAGAAGGTGGACAGGGTCATCGAGGACATCCGGTGCTACTGCGATCACTGCCTGCGGGACATGAAGATCATCGTCTGGAACGTGGAGCAGATCATCTGACCACCCCACCGTCACGGGAGAGCGGGCCGCGCCGCTGGCGCGGCCCCCCCACCTCCCGTATGCCCCCCCGGCCCCGGAGTGCCCGCCGATGAACGACAGCCTGAGCATGTTCCTCGTGATCGCCGCCTGCCTCGCGGTGCAGCGCTGGCTGTTCCCGAGGCCGGGCGTGCCCCGGTGGTCCCGAACGGGGTCTCAGTGCCTCAGGGCATCGCGTGCTCCGGGGGGACCGCCGCCGTGGCGGGGTCCGTGGAGGGCCAGAGGTCCTCGAACTGCCCGATGGCGTTGAGGTAGCACGCCACGTCGATCCACAGGCCGTCCACACCGGAACCCGCCAGCTCGCGGATCCGGTCCAGGTAGAACTCCCGGCACGACGACTCGGGCGCGAGCCAGGCGTCGAGGTCGTCGGGCTCCAGCCAGAAGACCCCCTCCACGCCGGAAAACTGCAGGGCTTGCCCCTCCCGGTCAACCTGGAGCCAGTCCGGGTGCTCCGCCGAGCTCCACGTGCCAGGCCCCGATGGTGCCGCCGCCGGCCAGGATCGCCGCCCGCTCCAGGACGTTGCCCGGCTCCCTGACGTTGCCCGGCCAGTGGTGGCCCTCCAGGATCCGGGCGGCCTCCTCCGGCAGGGCCAGCTCCGGCATGCCGAGCCGCCGCCGGAGCCCGTCCAGGAGGTGCTGGGCCAGCAGGAGCACGTCAACCGGGCGTTCCCGGAGCGGCGGCAGCCGGACGGGGAAGGCGCCGAGCCGGAAGAAGAGGTCCTCCCGGAATCGCCCCGCGGCCACCTCGGCCTCCAGGTCGCGGTGGGTGGCCGGCAGACTCTCATCCGTTCTGCGGGCTGTCTCCGGGTCGGACCGTGAACGGAAGAAAACGGCGCCCCGCCGGAGCAGGGCGCCAGGGGCTTTTCACGCCGCGGAACGGGCTCAGAAGGACGAACCCTCGTTCCCCGACCAGTACAGGCCGAGCGCGTCGGAGAGGAACACCGCCATCTGGGCGCGGGTGAGCGGGTCATCCGGGCAGTAGTTGCCGCCGCCGCATCCCCCCGTGATGCCCGAGGCCGCCAGCGCCTCCACGAACTTGAAGGCCCAGTGGGTGGTGGGCACGTCGTTGAAGGTGGCGGTGGCCGGCGCAGGGCTCACCTGGAGGTAGTAGAGCAGCCGGATGCTCCGGATTGCCATGTCCGCCGATGCGTCCGGGAGCCTGACGATGATGTTGAAGTTCTGCTCGTCCCCCGACGTGTCCCTGTAGGTGATGGTCTTGCTCACCGTGATGTAGGTCGAGGTGTACCCCGGGGTCCCCGAGCTCGACCAGTTCACGATGTCCTGGTAGTCGGGGTTCGTGTCGCCGTGGTACCTCGTGAGCCAGACACTGATGTCCGACGTCGAGTTGTCGTAGTAGAACACGCGGAAGCCGCCGAGAAGGGCGCCCGCAGGCAGCACCACGGGGGTCCAGACGTCGTGCAGATAGCTCCCCGAGCCCCCGCTGTGCCACAGGTACCCGGCGCCCATCTGCTGCCACGTCACGGAGGAGTTCCTGGGAACGAACGCCGGGGGCCCCAGGTGGACCATGGTGAAGTCCGACGTACCCCATGCCGGCGCCTCGCCCTGCGGGGCGAGTGCGGGATCGTCCCCGGCCACCGCCACCGGCGGGGGCGGCCCGCCGTCCGTGCTCGCCTCCTGAGCAACGGCCACTGGCGCCGAGAACAGAACGGCAGTACAGGCCACCGCGGCGAAAAGAATCAACGTATCACGCATCGCAACCTCCTCATCTTTCAAGTTCACCTGCCCGGGGGTTTCCAGGTACGGTCAGAAACTCTTTCTGAGACACACTACCAATAAAGGGTAGCGGGGACGCCGACGGTTGTCAAGGCGGCACCCCGATCCGCCGGGCCTTGCCGATCCCCCGGCTCGTCCAACTCCAGGCAACCTCGCGAAATCGTGAAATCGGTACCGGATGGGATGCGTGGGCCGGCCTGCTCACCCCATCTGGAGCCATTCATGTCCCCGATCCCATCCCTGGCCGTGTCCGTGACCCTGACGGTGATCAGCTCCCACGCTCCCCGGCTGGGCGGGGGACTCCACCCCCTCACGCCCTGACGTCCCCGCCTCCTCACCCCCTCCCCGGGCCCGCCGAGGGCAGCCCCACCCCCGGGGCGGGGCGCTCCAGCAGCACCTCGCGGCGGAAGCGGAAGAGCTCGGCGGGACGCCCCCCCGTGCCATGCTCACGCGAACCCGTACCCTCCACCAGCCCCCCGCGTTCCACAAGGCGGCGGAAGTTCTGCTTGTGGAGGCGAACACCGGCAAGCGCCTCCACCGCACGCTGGAGCCTGAGGAGGGTGAACCGTTCGGGGAGCAGCTCGAACACCACGGGCCGGTAGGTGATCTTGCCCCTGAGACGGCCCAGCGCCGTGGCCAGGATACGCCGGTGGTCCAGACGCATGGTCCGTCCCAGGGCACCGACGTCCCGGCCGGACTCTCCCACCAGGCCGAGCTCGTACAGGAGCTCGTACCGCTCCAGGACCCGGTCTCCATCCCAGGGTGCGCCTCCCAGTCCGAAGGCCACCGCGGCACGCTCCCTCCGGAGGGCCCGCTCCGCCCTCCCGGACGCCCGGCGGACCCAGTCCTCCACGGCGGGCACGACCACCGAGTCGAGCACGGTGGGCCGCCCCCTCCGCCAGTCCTCCCAGGGGAAGAACGAGTAGACGTCGCGCCAGCGGGCGGTCAGCTCCCCGGGAACCTTCCCTTCCCGTACAAGGGCCAGGTAACCCACGGTGAGGACCCGCGGACCTCCCTCCCGTTCACGGGGATCACGGAAGCGGTCCCCGAAGGTGTAGAGCTGCTCCACGTAGCCGAGCTCCATGCCCGCCTGGCGAGTCACCCACCGGCGGAGGGCAAGGTCCAGGGTCCGGTCACCGGCGGGGTCGAGGGGACCGGTGGGGAGACCCGGAGATGTCCGGCCGTCCGAAACTGTCAGCACCCTGGGCTGATCGTCCGTGACCGCCACGATCACGGCCGAAAGCTCCACCTCCACGCCGCCGGAGCCTCCACCTCGCGTGCTGGCCGTCAATGGCACCTCCCCCTCTTCGATGGTGGAACCATCCTCGGCCGCCGGACCGCCCCCTGTCAAGAAAGAGCGGCCCCCCTCCCGGACGCGCATCCCCCGTCCGCTGCGCTATGGTGGAGAACCGAGGGGGTCCCCATGAACGCACCATCGCTCCGACCCATCACCGAGGTCGCGGCCGGTCTCGGCATCCGGCCCGAGCACCTGGTCCCCTATGGCACCGACAAGGCCAAGGTCCGCCCGGAGGCCCGGGAGAACGGCCGCGCCCCCGGCCGGCTGATCCTGGTCTCGGCCATCACGCCCACACCGGCGGGCGAGGGAAAGACCACCACCTCCATCGGGCTGGCCCAGGGCTTCGCCCGCATCGGGGAGAGCGTCTGCCTGGCCCTGCGGGAGCCCTCCCTGGGGCCCACCTTCGGTGTCAAGGGCGGCGCCACCGGTGGCGGCATGGCCACCGTGGAGCCCGCCGAGGAGATCAACCTCCACTTCACCGGGGACTTCCACGCGGTGACCTCGGCCCACGACCTTCTCGCCGCCATGCTGGACAACCACCTGCAACACGGCGATCCCCTCCGCATCGACCCCCGGAGGGTGCTCTGGCGGCGGGTCATCGACCTCAACGACAGGGCCCTCCGGCACGTGGTCATCGGCCTGGGCGGGGCGCTCCAGGGCGTACCCCGGGAGACCGGCTTCGACATCACCCCCGCCTCGGAGATCATGGCGGCCCTGTGCCTGGCCGAGGACGTGGAGGACCTCCGGGCCCGCCTCTCACGGATCATCGTGGCGCTGACCTTCGACCGGGAACCCGTCACTGCAGCCGACCTCAAGGCGGTGGGCGCCATGCTGGGCGACATCCTCAGGATGCCCGGCCTCCCCACCTCGCCCCAGGCCGAGCGCATGGACCTGGTGGACGGAAGGGTCACGGGGTTGCGGTAATGGCGGAGGAGCCAGGGTTGCCGCACTCCGGGAGTGAAGGCCACCGGGAGGGCACCGGGACCGGTCCCGAACGGCGGTCCATCACTCCCTCCCAGGCGGGAACCGTCAGCTGCCTTCTCTTCCTTCTCGTGTACCTCCTGACCAGGACGAGGGACCTGGCCGGGGACAGCATCGTCTACGCATTGTCGGTGGATGGGTTCCTGAGCCGGGGCAACGTGGAGCATACGGTGGCCTCCATGCCGTTGCTGGCGGTGCTCGGGGTCACCGGGGCCGGATCCCTCCCCAGACGGTTGCCGGGATCGGTTCTCCTGGGCCTCACCGCCATTCTCATGGCGGTCGGGAACGGTCTCGGCTCGGCCATCCCCCAGTCCCGCCCGGAGAACGGGAGGATCTGGGTGATCTCCGAGTTCATCCGCCGGGCCGTCCCGGAGGACGGGCTGCTCCTCGGCGTCGGTTCCGATCCCACCCTCCGCCTCGGGTTGCAGTACCTGTCGGGACGCCACGTGGTGGATCTCACACTGGCCGTTGCCAGCGCCCGCCGGCAGGGTCGCGAGGCACGGCTCGCCCTGGACTACTGGCTGGGCCGCGCACGGGCAGCGGGCACCGTCTGGCTCCTGCCGGATGTTCTGGAGAACGGGTCGACCACCGTCGTGGAGCGCCTCGGAATTCCACCTTCCGACTGGGCTCTGGCCCTGTCCCGTTTCCGTCCGCAGGCCACCAGGCGCCTGGAGCCCGACGGGGTGGTCATCCGGAGGACCTTCACGCTGGTCCAAGCGGAATATCGCGATTCCCGGCAGGACCATCGTCCGGCTCACCACGCCCGGACCCGCGTGCCGCGGCCGGTTCCACATCACCGGCCAGCATCCGTCCCAGGTACCGTCCCAGCGCGAGGAGCGTCAGGGAGGGCGGCAGGCCCCAGGCCTCCGGGATCACCGAGCAGTCGCAGACGTGGAGGTTTGCCACCTCCGTCCGGAGGGAGGCGTCCACGACCTCGCCGAGCTTGACCGTAGCTCCCGGGTGGACCGCCAGGTACCAGCTCCTGTAGATCCTCCGGGCCCCGGCGCGCTCCAGGATCTCCCTGGCCCGGCGGTGGCCGGAGAGGAGTCGCTCGCGCTCGACCTCACCGAGACGCTTGCGGATCCCACCCCTCCCGGTGAGACGGCCACCGAGCTCGTCCCGGATCTTCACCATCACGGGGAGCATGCGAGCGTGTCCCGCAAGGCGATCCACACGGCCCACCTGAGCGGTGAAGAACCAGTGGAGCCAGCGGGGCAGCACCAGGTCCGTCATCATGTACCCCTCCTCCACGAGGTGGACCCCCGCCGCCATGGGGAACTCGGCGCCACCCTCGAGGCCGGGCACCTCTCCGATGGTGAACAGCAGCGGATCGAAGAAGAAGTCGGTCCCGACCCCGTCGAAGCCGCTGGCGCGCAGGATGGCGGGCGTGCCCAGGCCACCCGCCGAGAGGACGACCCTCCCGGCCGTCGCCCTGTGGATCGACCCGCCGCAGGTGTACTCGACCCCGGTGGCCACCCAGCCGTCGTGCAGCACACGCCGCACCTGCGCACCCGTCATCAGCACCGCCCCGTGTTCGCAGGCCTCGTCCACGAACTCCCGCGAGGTCCACTTCGCCCCGTGGGGACACCCCACCACGCACAGGTCGCATCCCGTGCGGCACCGGTCCTGGTGGACCATCTTGGGGAGCTTCTCCCAGGCGTGGCCCAGCTCCCGGGCGCTCTCCATGAGCCGCCGTGCCGCGGGTCCCAGCAGCCCGTCGTCCAACGGTGCGATGGGCAGCTCCCGCCGGAGCGCCGCCACCTCGGGGCGCAGGTCGATGCCGTGGGCGTCGAACATGCCGTAGGGCGGCTCGAAGGCGGTGGCGTAGTAGAAGGCCGAGCTGCCCCCCACGGTGATCCCGTGGGCCAGCGCCAGGAGGTCGGGCGTGAAGTGCAGGCTCCTCCCGGGGACCATGGCCTTCCGGAGGAACTGGACGGCCGAGCCCCGCAACGGCTCCCCCGACCCCCGCTCCAGGATCAGGACCCGCCAGCCCTGCCGGGCCAGCTCCCGGGCCACGCTTCCCCCGCCGGGCCCCGTCCCCACCACGATGGCGTCGAACGCCGTCTTTCCGAGGATCTCCATGCCGCCTCCACCGTCCCGAGCGTCCGCTGGGCCCAGTCTACCCCCGCCCGCCCGGTGGGGAGGTGAAGACCTTCCCCACCCACCCCGGGGAGCAGGGGTGCAGGGGTGCAGGGGTGCAGGAGAGCCGATCACCGTCAGGGACACAGTCACCGACACGACCAGGGACGGGGTCGGGGACACGGACGGAATCAAGGACAGGGCCAGGGTCTGGGACACGGGTGGGCGGGTGGGGGTCGCACCTCGCACGGCAGGATGGGCGGGTGTCGCACGGACCGGCGGACCGGCGGGCGCCGCGGTCAAGACAACCGTAAAGACGTGAGGGAGTCAGGACGTGAAGACGTGAAGACGTGAAGACGGAGAAGCATCCCACATCAGCTGGAAGCGCCTCATTCGTTTCACGTTTCACGTTTCACGTTTCACGGATGGCCGGGCGGGCGCCCTCCCCGCTCACCCTCGCAGAGCCTCCACCGGCGTCAGGCGCGCGGCCCGGAGCGAGGGGTAGGCCCCGGCCGCCAGGCCGATGCCCACGGCGAAGAGGGCCGCCAGGGTCACGGCGAAGCCCGAGATGGGGAGGCCGGCCTCGAAATGGGGCCCCAGCACAATGCAGAGTCCCGCCCCGAGCCCCGTCCCCACGAGCGCCCCCAGCACCGAGAGGAACACGGCCTCCACCAGGAACTGCACCAGCATGTCCACGTCCCGCGCTCCCATGGACTTGCGGAGGCCGATCTCGTAGAGCCGCTCGGCCAGCGAGATCTGGAGCACCGAGAAGATCCCCACGCCGCCCACCACCAGGGAGATGGCGGAGATGGCGAAGAGCACCACGGTCCAGCCCCGGAGCAGGTCCCCGATCTGGGCCTCCTCCCGCAGGATCTCGGCCGCCGTGTTCTCCACCTCGAAGTCCTCCACCCGGTTGTGGTGGCGCCACAGGTGGTTCTTGAGGGCGGCCAGCGTCCCGCCCAGCCCCTCGGTCCCGGCCACGCGGATGACCATGAGCGGCACCCGCTCGCCACCCCCGTGGACGTCAGCCCAGGTGCTGAGCGGGATGATCGCGCTCCGCATCTCCCGTCGGGCGAAGCCGCCGTTGACGAAGGAGTTGCCGATCTTCGCCCCCACGCCCACCACCTGGAAGCGGTGGTCCCCGATCCTGATCCAGCGGCCCACAACCTTGCCGGATCCGAAGAGCTCGGTGGCCAGCAGGTGACCCACCACTGCCACTCTCCGGTGCCGCTCCACATCCACCGCCGAGATGAACCGCCCCTGCGCCATCCTCCTCCGGAGGACCTCGCGGAAGTCCGGCGTGGTCCCCACCACGGGGACCGAGACCCCGGTCTCGCCCCATGCCACCAGCCGGTGGGTCCTGGCGTAGGGGGCCGCGGCGGCGACCAGGGAGCTCGACGCCACGAGCCGCCGCGCATCGGAAATGGTGAGCCCCTCCGACAGGTGGCTCCGGCGCGCCTCCAGGGGCTCCCTGGGCTCGGCGTTGCTGATGAACATCACGCCGTCCAGGCCGAGGGAGGCGATCCCGTTCCACACCTCCACCTTCACGGCCTCGATGAGGCTGACCATGGTGACCACCGCCATGGTGCCCAGCACCACCCCCACCAGGGTCAGCAGCGAGCGGAGCTTGTGGCTCCAGACCTCCTCGAAGGTGGTGCGCAGCGCCTCTCCCAGTGCCATGGCGTCCTCACTCGTACCGCAGCGCCACCACGGGATCGAGCCGCGAGGCGCGAACGGCGGGGTACAGGCCGAAGACCAGCCCCACGACGGTGGCGGCGCCCACGGCCGCCGCGATCATGGCTGGCGTCAGCAGGATCTTCACGTAGAGGAGCTTCGAGATGGTCCAGGTGAAGCCGATGCCCACCCCGAGTCCGATGGCGCCCCCGAAGACCGTGACCACCAGGGCCTCCACCAGGAACTGGACGAAGACCTGCCAGCCCGTGGCGCCCAGGGCCTTGCGGACCCCCACGTCGCGCATCCGCGTGGTGAAGGAGGCCAGCATGATGTTGGTGATCACGATCCCCCCCACGAGCAGGGAGATGATCCCACAGGCCAGGAAGGTGATGTTGTAGATCTGCCCCTCCCTGTTGCCCTGCTCGATGCTCTCCCTGCGGTCCCAGATCCCGAAGTCCTGCACACCGTGACGGGCCAGCAGCAGCCGCTCCAGCCCCTGACGGGCCTCGGTGTGGGCGTCGAGGCTGGCCAGGCGGAGGTTCAGCTCGTCGATCCTCTCCTCGCCGGCCGGCAGGTGCCGCTTCTTGTAGGTGGTCACCGGCACGGTGATCAACCGGTTCATCCATCCGTGGGCGTTGTACTTCGATCGCGTGTTGAAGTGGAAGACCTTCTCCTTCGTCACCCCGATCACCGTGTAGGTCACTCCCCCGATGGTGAGGGGCTTCCCCACGGGGTCGGCGGTGCCGAAGAGCTGCCGGGCCCGGGTGGATCCCAGCACCACCACGGCCGCCGCCGTCTCCATGTCCCGGGCGCTCAGGTAGCGCCCGCTGGCCATCTCGAGCTTCCGCATCCGCTGGAACTCCGGTTCGATGGCCGAGATCCGGCACCGCATCTCGGTGCGGCCCGCACGGACCCTGTGGGACCGCGAGATCTCCGCCACCACCAGGTCGAAGCCGGGGAGCGTCTCGCGGATGGCCTCGGCGTCGGCGAGCTTCAGCCCCATGCGCGAACGCTGGCGGGCGGAGAGCGTGAGCTCCGAGGGCGTCCGGTTGTACACGCCCATGAGCCGGGTGCCGCCGCTCTCGCGGTAGTACTCCTGCCGGGCGGCGTCCTGGCCCGAGGTCAGCCCCAGCGTGGCCACCACCGAGGCCACGCCCAGGATCACCCCCAGGGTCTGGAGGAGGGTCCGGCCGGCGTGCTCCCGGATCTCCACGAATCCCTCGCGGGCGAACTGGAGGAGGTTCACGCCGCGGCCTCCCCCCTCCCGTCCACGATCCGGCCGTCCACCAGGGTGATGGTCCGGCCCGCCCTCCGGGCGATGCCGGGATCGTGGGTCACCACGATGATGGTCTGGCCCCTGGCGTGCATGGCCTCGAAGAGCTCCAGGATCTCCGAGCCCGTCTGCTGGTCCAGGTTGCCGGTGGGCTCGTCGGCCATGATCACCGAGGGCTCCGTCACCAGCGCCCGGGCGATGGCGGCACGCTGCCGCTGGCCTCCAGACAGCTCGCCCGGCCGGTGCCGGGCGCGGTGGACCAGCCCCACCATCTCCAGGGCCTCCATGGCCCGCCGGCGGCGCTCCTGGCGCCCCACGCCGGCGTACAGGAGCGGCAGCTCCACGTTGCGGAGCAGCGAGGCCCTGGGCAGCAGGTTGAAGCTCTGGAAGATGAATCCGATCTCCCGGTTCCGGAGGTGCGCCAGGTGCCGCGCCCCCAGCGAGGAGACCTCGGTGCCGTCCAGGAGGTAGGAGCCCGCCGTGGGTGTGTCGAGCAGACCCAGGATGTGCATGAGCGTGGATTTCCCGGATCCCGAGGGTCCCATGACGGCCACGTGCTCGCCCCGCTGGAGGACCAGGTCCACCTCCCTGAGGGCGTGGACCGCCACCTCCCCGGCCCCGTAGACCTTGCACACACCCTGGAGGCGGATCAGGGGCTCGCTCACGATTCCTCCTCCTCGGGCTTGCTGGGATCGGCCAGGGCCACGCGCTCGCCGGGCTGGAGGCCCTCCACGATCTCCACGTCGGTGGTGGAGGAGATCCCCGTCACCACCGTGCGCTCCTCGAACCACCGGCGCCACTCCTGGCGGGGGTCGTCGTCCCATGGCACCTCGCCGTCCTGTCCCTCCGCGGGAAGGGGCTCGGCCCGCTTCACGTAGACGATCTCCTCGTCTCCCCTCAGGAACACACACTCCACGGGCACCGTCAGGGCCTCCTCGCGCTTCTCGCCCCGGACCTCGATGTTGGCGGTCATCCCGGTTCGCAGCTCGTGACCGAGACGTTCGAGCGCGATCTCCACGTCGAAGACCTTCACCTGGTCGTCCAGTCGGGCCGCGGGGGCGATCCTACTGATGGTCCCGGGGAAGACCTCCCTCGGAAAGGCGTCCAGGGTCACCCGGACCGGCTGGCCCTCGCGGATCTTGCCGATGTCCACCTCGTTGACGCCCGCCTTCACCTGCATGGTACCCAGGTCTGCCACGGTGGCGATCACGGTCCCCGCGTTGAAGGATCCGCTCCCCGTGACCGTCTCTCCCAGCTCCACGGGCCGGTCGATGATCACGCCGTCCATGGGCGAGCCGATGTTCACCACCTGGCGGGGGTTGTCCCCCACGGGAATGCCAGAGGCCACCACCAGCTCCATCTTCTCCGTGGCGTCCCGGAGCACCTGCTCGGCCTGGCGGAAGCGGGTCTCCGCCTGGCGGTGCACCTCCACCGAGATCAGGCCGTGCTCGAAGAGCTGCCGCCTGGCCTCGTACTCCTGGCGGGCGTCCTCCAGAGCGATCCTCGCGGACCGGACGCGGTTCCGTACGGCCAGGAGGTCCTGGGCCTGGTTCACGTCGGGCTCGATCCTGGCGATGAGCTGCCCCTTCGCCACCCGGTCGCCCGCCCGGACCGGCAGCCCCACCACCCGCCCGGAGAGCGTGGACTTGATGTCCACCTTCACCTCGGGTTCCACGGTGCCCACCTCGCGGACCACCACCTGGATGCTCCCGGTCCGTGCCTCGAGGCAGGGAATCCCAGGGCCCTGCTCCGGCTCCGGGTTCCTGACCCGCTCACGGCCCGCCAGGGCCACCGCAGCCGCAACCATCACCAGGACTGCCACCAGCACCCACCATCTCTTCCCGCGACTCATGCTTGCCTCCAGCCGGGGTTGCCACCCTGTCACAGGACACTACGGAAAACCGGCGAACGGGGTTCTCTGACGCCTCCGTCCCATCCCGGGATGGAGTCCTGTATACTCGGGCCAGCAGCCCCAGGAAGGAACTCGGGACGCCGCCCACTCGCAAGGCGGTGGTCATCGGCTGGAGGATCATGGCGACGCCATTCCACGATCAGGGCTTCCGGACCCCGCAGGACGCATGGTTCAGGGCACTGGCCGAACGCTTTGCCATCGCCCTGTTCGTCCATCACAAGGGACGGTTCGTCTACGCCAACCCCGCCACCGCGAGCCTCAGCGGCTACCCGGTGGCAGAGCTGCTCCGCATGGGTCTCAGCGAGATCGTGCATCCCGACGACTGGCCCATGGTGGTCGAGCTCGAGCGCGAGCTCCGTCACTCGGGAAACCCGGGATGGATCGAGTTCCGCATCGTCCGTTCCGACGGTACCGTCCGGTGGGTGACCTACTCGGTGACCACCATGGAGGTCGATGGACTGAACGTCGCCGTGGGGACGGCGGTGGACACCACGCGCCGCGCCGAGGCCGAACGCGCGCTGCGGGAGTACCGGGAGTGGCTCGAGATGGCCCAGCGCGCCGGGCGCAGTCTTGCCTGGGAGTGGCACCGGGACAACGACAGGCTGATCATCGCCGGTTCGCCCGCGGATGTCTACGGCACCGATCCGGACCAGGTCCCGCGGACGGGCGCCGAGCTGCTCCGGAACATCCCTGCGGAGGATATCTCGATCATCCAGGGAGCCATCCGGGAGAGCGCCCGTACAGGACGCCCCTTCGCCGTGGAGCACCGGTTGCTTCTCGGGCCCCGGGATCTCCGATGGATCACCGTCCGCGGCCAGGCCTTCCTGGGACCCGACGGCCGCCTGACCCGGGTGGCCGGCGTCTCCGCCGACGTCACGGACCGCAAGCGTGCCGAGAGCGAGCGCAACTACTACTCCACCCACGATCCGCTCACCGGCCTTCTCAACCGCCGGGAGTTCGAGCGCAGGCTGGAGGGTGCCGTCTCCAGGGCCCGCAGGGGTGGCATCCCCCATGCTCTCTGCTACGTGGACCTGGACGACTTCAAGGTGGTCAACGATATCTGCGGTCACGGGGCGGGGGATCAGCTCCTCCGGGGTCTCGCCTCGGCACTGGCCTCATCGCTGCCACCCGAGGACTCGGTGGGCCGTCTGGGCGGGGACGAGTTCGGTGCACTCTTCACCGACTGCCCGGAGACGGAGGCGCAGCGGCGCGCCGAGAACCTCCTGGAGGCCATCCGGAGCTACGGGTTCTCGTGGGAGGGCCAGGCCTTCGAGATGGGGGCCAGCATCGGCATCGTCCTGATCGACAGGGACTGCGCCGAACCCCATGACCTGCTCCGGGCTGCGGACAACGCCTGCTACGTGGCCAAGAACAGGGGACGGAACCGGATCCACGTCTACCGGCCCGACGACACCGAGGTCAGGGATCGCACCGTCCAGGCCACCTGGATCCAGCGACTCAAGGCAGCCCTCGCCAGCGGCTCGTTTCGTCTCATGGCCCAGCCCATCGTTCCGCTGAGCAGCGAGACCCATCCTCCCATGGTGGAGATCCTCCTCCGGCTGCAGGAGCCCGGATCGAAGGCCATCCCCCCCACCGAGTTCATTCCCGCGGCCGAACGGGCCCAGCTCATGGCCTCCATCGACCGCTGGGTGATCCGCACCACCTTCCAGAGCCTCACCCGCAACAGCTCCCCCCAGAACGAGAATGCCATCCTGTTCACCATCAACCTCTCCGGCCAGTCCCTGAGCGACCCCTCCTTCATGGAGAGCATCGAGCGGGAGCTTCAGGGGACGGGTCTCCCCGCCCACCGGATCTGCTTCGAGATCACCGAGACCGCGGCCATCTCCGATCTCTCCAGTGCACGGTCGTTCATGGAGCGTCTCCGGGAGATCGGGTGCCGCTTCATCCTGGACGACTTCGGGCGGGGACTGTCGAGCTTCACCTACCTCCGGACCCTGCCCGTCCAGTACCTCAAGATCGACGGTGACCTGGTGCGCGACATCGTCCACGATGCCGTCCGGCGTGAGATGGTGCTGGCCATCCACCGGATCGGGCGGGCCATGAACCTCACCACCATCGGCGAGTCCGTGGAATCGGCCGCCACCCTGGAGCTGCTCCGCGAGATGGGCATCGACTACGCCCAGGGCTCCCACACCGGGCGCCCCGCGCCCTTCCCCCGCCCACCCGCCCGGTGAAGACGTGAAGACGTCCCCCGCCCTCCCCGGAGGGGGCAGGGGTGCAGGGGTGCAGGGGAGGGGGGGGGACGTCATCCCGACGCGGCCGGGCGCGCTTCGGCAACCAGATGGAGCTGGGGGCGCGCCCTGAAGGACGTGCCTACACCCGGAAGTGCCTCGTTCATTTCACGTTTCCAGGGTCACGGCCTCACTTCCCCCACTCCGGAATGCGGCACGGGGTCCAGGGGGCACCGGCGGCCTCCAGCTGGCGCTCGATGGCCGCCAGGTCGGTCTCCACCAGGGTCCGGAAGGCCTCCAGCTGCTCCACGAAGCCCTGCTCCGCCCAGGCGTAGCCCTGCTCCTGGGTGGCCGTGGGCGGTGCCGCGGTGTTCCACTGGCTGTCCACGATGCGCTCCACCCGCCCCAGGATGGAGGGCGGCGTGAGCTCCCAGCGCCTCGCGCGCGTGCGGTCGCCCCGGAGCGCGGTGAGGATCCCATCCAGCCGGTCCTGCAGCCCCGTCACCGTCTCCAGCAGCGCCGGGTCCGCCGCGGGCGTCACCAGGAGCGTCCTGCGGATCCTGGCCAGGCGGTCAGCGGTCTCGTTGGCCGCCTCCAGAAGTCCGTGCACGGCGCCCCGCAGCCGGGCCACCTTCTTCCGGAAGGCCGCCGTGGCCGCCACGTCCACACCAGCCGTTGGATGCAGGGGCCGGACATGGAAGGACACCGGCTCGCCGGACTCCGTGAGCTTCCCGTCCACCAGCGTCCCCAGGGTCACGGAATAGGTCCCGGGCAGCACCAGCGGTCCCTTGTCGCCCTCGGACCACGGGGCATGCTCGCCACCCCCGTCCAGGCTCACGGGTGTGGACGGCGGGTAGCGGAGGTCCCAGGCCACCCTGTGGAAGCCCTTGCCCCGGGGCCCGGTCACCCGGCGCACCACGTTGCCGTCGGCGTCCCGCACCGTGAGCACCACGGCAGGCTCCTGCTCCCGGTCCTCGGCGCGGAGCTCCTCCCAGGACGGCCAGGCCGGCGGCTCGCCCGCCTCCTCGGCCTTCTTCTCCGCCGTGCGCCGGCGCTCGGCCCGCGTCTCGAGCCCCTCCTTCATCCACCAGGTGAACACGGCCCCGAAGGGGGGGTTGGGCGCGGCGTAGAAGGCATCGCCCTGGAAGCCGCGGCCGCGGATGCCCAGGGGGCGCCGCGGCACGTAGAGCAGCGCATCCTTCACCGGGAAGAGATGCCGGGGCTGCTTCAGGACGGCCTCGGAGAGCCCCCGGAGCGGCGAGTAGTCGTCCAGGATGTAGAACCCCCGCCCGAAGGTGGCCAGCACCAGGTCGTTCTCGCGCTCCTGGATGGCGATGTCCATGACCGCCACGGTGGGGAGCCCACCCTTGAGCTGGACCCAGCTGCCCCCGCCGTCCGTGGAGAACCAGAGCCCGAGCTCGGTGCCCACGAACAGGAGCTTCGGGTCCACGTGGTCCTCGGCCACGTCGTGGACGTAGTGGGGCGCCTCCAGGTTCGCAGCGATGGAGGTGAAGGTCCGCCCGCGGTCGCGGCTCACCATCAGGTAGGGGGTGGAGTCCCCCATCTTGTGGTTGTCGAAGGCCACGTAGACCGTGCCGGGGTCGTGGCGCGAGGCCTCCACCGCGCTCACGTAGGCCTTCTGCGGCACCCCGGGGAAGGTGTCCACCCTGCGCCAGGTGGCCCCGCCGTCCTCGGTCACCTGGAGCAGGCCGTCGTCGGTGCCCACGTAGATCAGCCCCTCCACGAGGGGGGACTCGCTCATGGACACGATGTTGCCGTACTGGGAGGTGGAGGCGTTCCTGGCCACGGCGTCCACGCTCCAGACCTTCCCCATCACGGGGAGGGCGTTGCGGTCGAGCTGCCGGGTCAGATCGGGGCTGATGGCCTTCCACGTGTCGCCCCGATCGTCGGAACGGAACACCCTCTGGGCCGCGAAGTAGAGCCGCGTGTGGCTGTGGGGGCTGATGAGGAGCGGCGAGTCCCAGTTCCAGCGGAGGGGCGGCTCGCCGGGGGCGGGTTGGGGCTGGATGTCCACCATCTCGCCCGTCCTCCGGTCGTAGCGCACCAGGCCGCCGTACTGGTACTCGCTGTAGACGATGTCGGGGTCCTCCGGGTCGACGGCGGGCCGGAAGCCGTCGCCGAAGACCGTGACGAACCAGTCGCCGTTGGTGATGCCGGTCTCGTTGATGGTCCTCGCGGGACCACCGAGGGTGGCGTTGTCCTGGGTGCCGCCGTAGACGAAGTAGAAGGGTTCCGAGGTGTCCACGGCCACCCGGTAGAACTGGGTGATGGGCAGGTTGGCCGCGAACTGCCAGGTCGCGCCGCGGTCCCAGCTCTGGTACACGCCGCCGTCACACCCGGCGATCAGGTGCCTCGTGTCCTCCGGATCGATCCACAGGGCGTGGTTGTCCACGTGCTTGAGCTTCTCGGGAACCTTCCTCCAGGTGGCCCCTCCGTCCTCGGAGACGTGCATGAAGGTGTCCATGGAGTAGACCCGTCCCGGGTCCTTCGGGTCCACCACCAGCTCGTTGTAGTACTGGGGGCTCGCGCTCATGTGGTCCGACCGCTTCTCCCAGGTCTCGCCACGGTCGGTGGACCGGAACACGCCGCCCTCGTCACGGGCCGCCTCCACGATGGCGTAGAGAACGTCGGGATCCGAGGGGGCCATGGCCAGGCCGATCCGGCCCAGGTCCACGTCCTTCGGCAGGCCGTTGGTGAGCTTGCGCCAGGTCGTGCCACCATCCGTGGACTTGTAGATGGCGGACTCGGGGCCGCCGTTGATGAGCGTCCAGACGTGCCGGCGCCGCTGGTAGGCCGCGGCGTAGACCACGTCGGGGTCCCGCGGATCCAGGATCACGTCGGTGACCCCCGTCCTCGGGCTGATGTCGAGCACGAGCTCCCAGGTGGCCCCGCCGTCCGTGCTCCTGTAGAGTCCCCGGTCACCCCCGTCGTTCCACAGGGGGCCCTGGGAGGCCACCCACACCACGTCGGAGTCCCGGGGATCGATGACGATCTTCGCGATGTGCTCGGACCTCTCCAGTCCCATCCTCGTCCAGCTGACGCCACCGTCGGTGCTGCGGTAGACGCCATCGCCGAAGGAGACGCTCCGCTGGGAGTTGTTCTCCCCCGTCCCCACCCAGACCACGGAGGGGTTCTTCGGGTCCACGGTGATACAGCCGATGGAGTAGGACCCCTCCCCGTCGAAGACCGGCTCGAAGGTCACGCCCCCGCTGGTGGTCTTCCAGACGCCGCCGGAGGCGGCGGCGACCCAGAACTCCGCCGGGCGTTCGGGGTTGACCGCGATGTCGGCCACCCGGCCCGAGGTCAGGGCAGGACCGATGCCCCGGAGCTTCAGGCCTGCCAGGTTCCCGGCCGAGAGCAGGGTCTCCGGCTTCTTCGCCTCCACCCCCTTCTTCTCCCGGGCGGCACCCGTACCCGGGACCGAAACCATGATCAGCGTACCGAGCAACAGGACGGTCAGACGGCGCATGGGATCCTCCTCGGCCGGCGTCCGGCAGGAGGGTGGCCCTCCGCACCCGGGGCGCCGGGATCGCGATGCACCGATCCTAGCAGAGGCGGGTCATCCCGCCACAACCAGCCTCCACACCGCCGCGGCGGCCAGCCCGGCCGCTTCCCCACGGCCTCCACCACGAAGAGCAGCCCGAAGGCAAGGCGCGGACGTGCGAGGCAACCGGCTCCACGAGCTCTCCCCGGCTCATGGCGCTCCGACCCCCTTCACCGGGACGGATTCCGATGCGGTTCCCTGCGGGGGAGAGCAGCACACCCCCACTCACCGCGGGGCGAGCCCCGCGCCACCCGGCTCCGTCCCCACCTCCTCTCCTCAGAGGGAGAGGTTCACCAGGACAGGGGCCTTCCAGCCCTCGCCGGCCACCTCCAGCACCAGCTCGCCCCCGGTGAACCCCTCGGGCCGGGGCAGGTAGATCAGGTCTGCCGTCCAGTACCGTGGTGGAAGCTCCACCTCGGTGATCACGACAGGGGTGCCCTCCACGAGCCCCGGGTAGAAGTGCGAGGGCACGGTCCCCACACCCCGTACACCGAGGATCCGGGCGGGTTCCACGCTCGCGAGCCATCGGAAGTCGTTCTCGAGCTTCGGGTACCCCTCCCGGATCTGCTGCACCGAGGCCGCCGGGAGCCGGGTTCCATCGGGCATGACGATCCGGAACGACTCACGGGTGAGCACCACCGACTGCTTCGAGTTGTTCATCACGCCCACCAGGAGCGGGATGAATGCCTCTCCGGTCCTCTTGCGGGCCAGGTCCACGTTGACGTAGACCCACCCCTCGTCGGTCTTGGTGGTGAAGATGGCCGTCTGGCCCGCCCACGCCAGGGCGACCGCCGCGATGACGAGACAGGTGGCGCACGCCACCATTCTGGTTCGATGCCCTCTCATGGCACCCTCCTCTCCCCATCGGCGATAGCAACATTCATACCAACCTCATCCTGTTCACGAAAGGGGGCCCGGCGCTCGCGCCGGGCCCCCTGGTCTGGATCGTTCAGGATCTACTTGAAGGGCTTGAACTCCACCCGCCGGTTCCTGGCACGGTTCTCCGCGGTATCGTTGGGATACCGTGGCACGTTCCAGCCGTATCCCTTGGCGATCAGCCGCTCGGCCGCCACACCCTTGGAGACCAGGTAGTCGCGCACGGCCTCGGCCCTCTTCTGGGAAAGCCTGTCGTTGAAGGCCTTGGGACCGCTCCTGTCGCAGTGGCCCTGGACCTCGGCCTTCCAGTCGAGGTAGCGCGGGCTGTTGAAGCTCCTGGCGATCTCGTCGAGGAGCGGCTTGGCCTCGTCCCGGATCGTGGCCTTGTTCACGTCGAAGAAGACCTTGACCTTGACCTCCCAGGTTCCATCGTCATGGACCACGATGTTGGGCGGCGGGCACCCGTTCTCGTCCACGGGAACACCTCCCGGAGTCCCGGGGCACGTGTCCTTGAAGTCGGGCACTCCGTCACCGTCAGAGTCCAGGCAGCACCCGCTGGCATCCACCTTCACGCCCGCAGGCGTGTTCGGGCACGTGTCCTTGAAGTTCGGCACTCCGTCACCGTCGTCGTCGAGGCAGCACCCGCTGGCGTCCACCTTCACGCCCGCAGGCGTGTTCGGGCACGTGTCCTTGAAGTCGGGCACTCCGTCACCGTCGGAATCCGGCGGGCACCCGGTGGCGTCCACCGCCACGCCCTTGGGAGTCCCGGGGCACGTGTCCAGATGATCCGGCACACCGTCACCGTCGTCATCCGGCCACAGGAAGACATCGACAACGAACCTCGAGAGGGCGGTCCAGTCCGTGAGAGCGCTGGCATCGGTCACGTAGCCGTTGCCGCCGGCCTTGACCACGCGCTCCAGGAGGGCCCGGCCACCGGCATCGTTGCCCACCTGCACGGCGTAGATGTTCAGCTTGTCGCCGAACTTCCCCTTGAGGGCCGCGGCGGCCGCCACGTCGGGGGCGCCCATGTTCAGACCGTCGCTGACGATGACGATGGCCGCCGTCTTTCCATCGGTGAGCGCATCGCCCGCGGCCGCGAGGCCCAGGTCCAGCGGGCTGTTGCCGCCACCGTACTTCACGGGCTCCAGTGCCTTGGCGAAGGCATCCGTCGTGTAGGTGGCAGGTCCCCACAGGGTGTTCACCTTGCCCTCGGGCAGGCCGGGGCCACGCCCGAAGATCACGAGCGAACCCTGGTACCCGACCTCGGGCAGGGCCGTGTTGAGCGCCTTGAGGAAGTTCTCCTCGATGGCGAGCTTCCGCTCCCGGTTCACCCTGTCGCCCATGGAGGTGGAATCGTCGGCGACGATCACCCACTGGTCCACCTTGGCGACGTAGCGATCCGCAGGGAGGGCCTCACTCGTGAAGGTGGTTGTCGCAGTACTGGCACAGCCCTGGATGGCCAGGACCGCCACCGCAAGGAGTACGAGCGTTCGAGCTGTCATTTTCATTCACTTCCTCCTTCTCTGGCGCCTCTGGCGCCCTTCGGCCCGGTCTGATTCGCTGCCTCTCATGATACCAGGGTCCCATTCCGGTGAGAAGTGCCTCCACCGGACACACCGGCACGTCCCGGGACGGTTCATCGTCCCGGATTCCCCCTCCAGGCCCACCGGTCCACCCGGTGCCGGCGGTCCCGTCAGCGTAGCCGCTTGAGGTAGCGGTAGAGCTCCGAATCGGTGCTCAGGAGCAGGACGCCCTTCTCGTCCAGGGTGGCCTCGTAGGTCCTCAGCGTCTCCACCAGCCTGTAGAACTCGGGGTCCCGCTGGTAGGCCCGTGCGTAGATCCGGGTGGCCTCGGCCTCGCCCTCGCCCAGGATCTCCTGGGCCTTGCGGTAGGCCTCGGACTGGATCGTCTTGGACTCCTCGGTGAGCTGCCCGGCGATCTCGGCCTTCTTGCCCTGTCCGAGGGCCCTGTACTTCTCGGCGATCCTGAGCTGCTGGGAGATCATCCGGTCGTAGACCTTCCGCAGCACCTTGTCGGTGTAGTCCAGCCTCTTGATCTCCAGGTCCACGAGCTCGATGCCCAGGTCCAGGTCGGCCAGCTTGGCCTGGGCGGCGGCGGTGATCTCGAGGGTCAGCTCGTCACGGAGCCCCTTGACGCCGCCGGTACCCGCGGCACGGCCCTCGGCCGCAGCGGACTCCTCACTGGTGATCGCCTCCTCGCCGAGCTCCATCTCACGGTCGGAGGACCGGACGATCTCCGGAAGCGAGTGGGCGGACAGCGTGTCGCGGACGAGCCCGTCGAGGATGTCATCGAGACGGGCCTGTGCACCCCGCTCGTTGACCACCTTCTTGTACATGGTGAGCGCGTTGGAGACCCGCCACCGGGCGAAGGTGTCCACGTAGATGAACTTGGAGTCGTTGGTGGGCACCACCTCGGGATCCCCGTCCCACTCCAGGACCCGCTTCTCGAACAGGTGGACCTTCTGGATGAGGGGGATCTTGAAGTGGAGGCCGGCCTCGGTGATGGGTTCGCCCACAGGATTTCCGAGCTGGACCACGATGGCCTGCTGCCACTCCGGGACCGTGAAGACGGCCCCGCCGAGAACCAGGAGAACCATCGCGACGATCACGACGATGACGACGGCGCGGTTCACCTGGCACCTCCCGTCCCGTTGCCCCTGAGGTCCAGCAGCGGCACCATCCCCTGCATGCTGTCATCCACGATGTAGACCTGGCGGAGCCTCGGCAGGATCTTCCGCATGGTCTCGAGAAACAGGCGTTGCCGCGTCACCTGCGGTGCCTTGCGGTACTCGGCCAGCTGCTTGAGGAAGAGGGCGGCGTCGCCCTTCGCCTGGTTGATGCGCTCCACCTTCCGGCCCTCCGCCTCCTTGATGGTCTGCTCCGCCTCGCCCTTCACCCTGTAGATCACCTTGTTGTACTCCTGGTAGGCCTGGTTGATGGCCTGGTCCATCTCCTGCCTGGCGCGGTTCACCTCGTCGAACGAGTCCTTCACCGGCGCCGGTGGGTGCACGTCCTGGAGCTGGACAAGCCGCACGGCGATGCCACAGCCGTACTTGTCCAGCAGCTCCTGCATCTGGTCCTTCACCTGGAGCTCGATCTCCTGCCGGCGGAGCTTGATCACCTCGTTGAAGGACATGTCCCCGACCACCGCCCGCATGGAGGCCTCCGAGACATCCCGGATGGTTCCCACCACGCCGCGGACGTTGAAGAGGTAGGCCCGCGGATCCTTGATCCGGTACTGCACGACCCACGTCACGGTGGCGATGTTGAGGTCGCCCGTGAGCATGTCCGACTCCCCGGTGAAATCGCCCTTGGCGTAGGAGGTCCTCACGCCGGCCCTGGCCGTCCGGAAACCGAACTCCTCCTTGAACTGGTAGTCGGTCTTGACCTTGAAGACCCTGTCGATGCCGAACGGGGCCTTCAGGTGGGGCCCGGACCCGGCGGTCCCCACGAACTTCCCGAACCGCAGGATGACCCCCGTCTCGTTGGGCTCCACCTGGTAGTACCCGGTCAGCAGGAAGATCAGCACCACCACGATCCCGATGATCGCCCCGGCACCGCCCTTGAAGGGCAGCTTCGGTATTCTCGATCGCTGTTTCTTCATCTCGACGATGATGTCATCGAAGTCGAAGTTGTCCGGCATCACGTCACCTCCCATCCCCGTCGCCGGGGCCTCGTTCGATCCCCCGTCCCGTGGACCCTACGCATGGCATTGTACCCGTGTTCCCCGCCGCCCCATCGCCACCCGGGGATCTTCCCCTCCTCCGGGGAACGGGACAAGGCGGCAGAGGCCAGGGGCCCAGGGGCCGGCGGGATCACCCCAGCCTCTGCCTCACCAGCTTGAGGTCCTCCCACACCAGGGCCTTGTCCCGGGCGTTCCGCAGCAGGTAGGCGGGATGGTAGGTGGCCAGGAGGGGGATGCCCCGGTAGGAGGCCCAGCGGCCCCGCAGCGCCTTCATGGGCTTGGTGGTGCCCGCGAGGCGGTTGGCGGCCACCTTGCCCAGGGCCACGATGATCTCGGGACGGATGAGCTCGATCTGGCGATCCAGGAAGGGGGCGCAGGCCGCCATCTCGGTCTCCTGGGGGTTCCGGTTGCCGGGGGGACGGCACTTGACCACGTTGGCGATGTAGACCTGCGACCGGGTGAGCCCCAGGGCGATGATCATGCCATCGAGCAGCTGGCCCGCCTGGCCCACGAAGGGCCGGCCCGTGCGGTCCTCCTCCGCCCCGGGGCCCTCCCCCACGAACATGAGCCGGGCCTCCGGGTCGCCCTCGCCGAACACGACGTTCCGGCGTCCCCGGGCGAGGCCGCACCGGGTGCAGCCCTCGAGGAGGGCCGCCAGCTCCTCCAGGGACCCGGCCTCCGCCGGTGAGGAGCCCTTCCCCGGGACACCGCTCCCTGCGGATTCCGGTGGATCCGGTGGATCCCTCCAGCCGAGTTCCGCCGTGTACCGGAGCAGGTCGCGCCGCTTCACCGACCGCCGGTCCTCTCCAGGATCTCCCCCGCCAGGGCCAGCAGGATCTCCCGGGCGACGGCCTCCTTGGGAGCTCGCGGAACGGCCCGCTCTCCACCGGAAGCCGTGATCACGGTGACCGCGTTGTCGGCGGCCTCCATGCCGAGGCCCTCCGCCGTGATGTCGTTGAGCACCACGGCGTCGGCCCCCTTGGTGCGCATCTTGGCCGAGGCCCGGTCCCGGTCCTCACCGGCCTCCGCCGCGAAGACCACCAGGTACGGCCGGTCCTCCCGGGCGCCCAGCGCCGCGGCGAGGTCCGGCACGGGTTCGAGCTCCAGCGTTCCCCCACCCTCCCGGCGGTCCATCTTGCCCTCCACGGGACGGACGGGGCAGAAGTCGGCCACCGCAGCCACCAGGAAGGCCGCATCGTGCCGGGGTGCCATGCGCTCCAGGGCCGCACCCATCTCGGCGGCCGTCTCCACGCGGTGGCACGCCACGCCGAGGGGACGGGGCACGCCAAGGGGGCCGTGGAGCAGGGTCACCCTCGCGCCCAGATCGGCGGCAGCCTGGGCCAGCGCCACCCCCATGCGCCCGGAGGACCGGTTGGTGAGCACCCGCACCAGGTCCACCGGCTCCCGTGTGGGTCCCGCCGTCACCAGGATCCCGAGCCCCGCCAGGGGCCCGCGCCGGGGCAGCAGCCGGAGCGAGGCGTCCACGATGCGCTCCGGATCGGCCAGACGCCCCTCGCCCTCGTCACCACAGGCCAGCTCGCCGGACCCCGGTTCCACCACGTGGGCACCGCGCTCCCGCAACACGGACAGGGCCTGCCGGACCGCGGGACTGGTCCACATGACCGTGTTCATGGCCGGGGCCAGCAGCAGGTCCCCCCGGTGGGCCAGGGCGTAGGTGGTGAGGGCGTCGTCGGCCACGCCCGCCGCCAGCTTGGCGAGGATGTTGGCCGTGGCGGGGGCGATCAGGAGCAGGTCGGCCCAGCGGGACAGCTCCACGTGGTCGACACCGGGCTCGGTGGGGCGGGACCACTGGTCCACCTCCACGGGATGTCCGGACAGGACCGCGAAGGTCCGGGGGTGGACGAACTCCGTGGCGTGGCGGGTCATGATCACCCGCACCCCGGAGCCCCGCCGGACGAGGGACCTCAGGATCTCCACCGACTTGTAGGCGGCGATGCCCCCGCTGACGCCGAGGACCACGTGGCCGCCCACGGGGTCCTACTCCGTACCGTCGTCCGACGGCTCGGCCCCCGCAGCCTCCTCCCCGGACTCCCCTTCGTCCGCGTCCGGAGTCTCCTCCCCATCGGACGCCTCACCAGATCCCGTCAGGCCGAGGCCCAGGAGATGGCGCAGGCGGGCGAGCTCCTCGTCGCCCTCGCCCCCCTCGTCCCCCTCGGCCGCCACGGGGACCGGGGCCGGCTCGGCGGACGGGCCCGTGGGCAGCACGTCGGGCAGCGGCCGCTCGGGGGCGCCCTCGGGCTCCGCGCCCATCTCGGCCCGCAGCTGCTCCACCATGGCCTGGCGCTGGGCCTCCAGCTCCTCCAGGGTGAGCACGCGCCACGTGACCAGGCCGGCGTCCACCTCGTCCTTGGCGATGAGCGTGGGCTTGAAGTGGCGGCTCTCCATGCGGGGGCGGGCCCCCTGGATGAGCTGCTCGGCTCTCTGGGAGACCACGATGATGTAGCGGAAGATGGAATCGAACCCTTCAGGTAGCGTGATCATTCGGTGAGATCCTCCTCCAGGGAGGCGGCAAAGGCCTCCCGGATCGTGTCCAGGCGGGGCTTCATGCGGGCCAGCCGGTGATGCTCGGCGGTGCAGATGCCGAACATGTCCTCCACCGCCCTCTCGAGCCGGTCGTTGATGATAGCATAGTCGAAGTCCCCCACGTAGCCGAACTCCTTGAGCGCCAGCTGCAAGCGGCGCCGGATGGCCTCCGGGGGATCCTGCCGCCGCTTCCTCAGACGGTCCTTCAACACCTCGTACGATGGGGGGAAGATGAACACCTTCACGGCCTCGGGGATGGAGGTCTTCACCTGCTGGGCACCCTGCACGTCGATGTCCAGGAACACGTCGACCCCCCGCTCCAGCCGCCCCGCCACCTCCGCCCGCGAGGTCCCGTAGAGGTTCCCCGCGTACTCGGCCCACTCCAGGAACTCCCCCCGGGCCACCATGGCCTCGAAGGTCTCGCGGTCCACGAAGTGATAGTCGCGGCCGTCCTGCTCGGTGGGACGCGGCGACCGGGTGGTGTGGGACACCGAGAAGTAGCAGGGCCGGCCCCACGCCTCGAGCCGCTCCATGGTGGCCTTGATGATGGTGGTCTTCCCGCCCCCCGAGGGCGAGGACACGATGAAGAGGATCCCCTCGTCCACTCAGCTCACCTCGCGGAACTTCTCGAGGTCGTCCCTGGCCCCCAGCACCACCAGGACGTCCGAGTCCTTGAGCACGTCGCCCGCCTGGGGCATGAGGTTCAGGGTGTCGGTGAGGGCGTCCCGGATGGCCACCACCTGGACCCGGTACCGGTTCCGGATGCGGAGGTCCTGCAGCGTCTTGCCGATGAACGACGCCGGAACCGAGACCTCCATGACGGAGTACTCGGGCCCCAGGGCCACGTAGTCCAGGAGGTTCGGGTGGGTGAGGCGATCGGCAAGACGCAGGGCCATGTCCCGCTCCGGGTTGATCACCTCGTCGATACCGATGGCCTCGAGGATCCTGCCGTGGTCCGGGGATACCGCCCTGGCGATCACCGTGACCCCCATCTCCTTGAGGTAGAAGGCCGCCAGCGTGGAGGCCTCCAGGTTCTCGCCCACCGAGATCACCGCCACGTCCACGTCCTTCAGGCCCAGCGCCTTGAGGCGTTCCTTGTCCCGCACGTCCAGCACCACGGCCTGCGTGGCGCCGTCGCGCATGGCCTGGACCAGCTCGGGGTCCACGTCGATGCCGATCACCTCGTGCCCCTTCTGGTAGAGCGAACGGGCCAGGGTCGAGCCGAAGCGGCCCAGCCCGATGACGGCGAATCGGCTCATGGTCAGCCCCCCCTGGGGTGGTTGATCTGGGCGTGGGCCGCCGCCAGCCGGGCGATGGGCACCCGGTACGGCGAACAGCTCACGTAGTCCATGCCCACCAGGTGGCAGAACTCCACGGAGGAGGGCTCGCCACCGTGCTCGCCGCAGATGCCCACCTTGAGGCCCGGCCGCACGCTGCGTCCCTTCGTGATCCCCATCTCCACCAGCCGGCCCACGCTGTCACGGTCCAGTACCTGGAAGGGGTCCACCGTCAGGATCTTCCTGTCCAGGTAGTCGGGCATGAAGCCGCCGATGTCGTCCCTGGAGAAGCCGAAGGTCATCTGGGTGAGGTCGTTGGTACCGAAGGAGAAGAACTCGGCCACCGAGGCGATCTCGTCGGCCGTGAGACACGCCCTCGGGATCTCGATCATCGTCCCGTAGAGGTGCTCCACCGTCTCGACCCCGTGGGCCTCCGCCACCTCGGCGTGGACCTTCCGGAGCAGTTCGAGCTGGAGCTCGAGCTCGGCCTTCAGGGCCACCACCGGCACCATGATCTCCGGGTGGACCTCCAGGCCCTCCTTCCGGAGCTCGGCGGCCGCCTCCAGGATCGCCCGGAACTGCATCTCGGAGATCTCGGGGAAGGTCACGCCCAGGCGCACGCCCCGGTGCCCCATCATGGGGTTGTTCTCGTGGAGCTCGTCGGCCCGCCGCTCCAGCTCCTCCGCGGAGATGCCCAGGGCCGCGGCCAGCTTCGCCCGCTCCTCGGAGCTCACGGGAACGAACTCGTGGAGGGGCGGGTCCAGCAGCCGGATGGTCACCGGGCGTGGGGCCATCACCTCGAGGGTGGCCTTGATGTCCCGCTTCACGTGGGGGTAGAGCTCGGCCAGCGCCTCCCTCCGGGTCTCCTCGCCGTCGGACATGATCATCTTGCGGAGCAGGAAGAGCGGCTCCTCGGAGCCCGCGCCGTAGAACATGTGCTCCGTCCGGAACAGCCCGATGCCCTCGGCGCCGAACTCGAGTGCGGTGCGGGCGTCCTCGGGGGTGTCGGCGTTGGTGCGCACACCCAGCACCCGGAAGCCGTCGGCCATGGTCATGAACTGCTGGAAGCGGGGGTTCTCCGTGGCGTCGATCATGGGCAGCTCGCCCTCGTACACCAGGCCCCGCGTGCCGTTGAGGGTGAACACGTCGCCCTCGCGGAAGACCTTGCCGTCCACGCTGACGGTCCTTGCGGCCAGGTCGATGTCCAGGGCGCCGGCGCCCACGATGCAGCACTTGCCCCAGCCCCGGGCCACCAGCGCCGCGTGGGAGGTCATGCCGCCCCTCGCCGTGAGGATGCCCACGGCGGCCCGCATCCCCTCCACGTCCTCGGGGTTGGTCTCCTCCCGCAGCAGGATCACCTGCTTCCCCTGCTTCGCCCAGGCCACGGCGTCCTCGGCCGTGAACACGATCTGGCCGGTGGCACCACCGGGACCGGCGGGGAGGCCCTTGGCGATGGGCTTCACCGCGGCCTCGGCCTGCGGGTCCACGATGGGGTGGAGCAGCTCGTCCAGCTGGTCGGGCCGCACCCGCAGCACGGCGGTGGGCTCGTCGATCAGGCCCTCGGCCAGCATGTCCATGGCCATGTTGAGCGCCGCGGTGCCCGTCCGTTTCCCCGTCCGGGTCTGGAGCATCCAGAGGCGGCCCTCCTGGATGGTGAACTCGATGTCCTGCATGTCCCGGTAGTGGTGCTCCAGGGTGTTCCGGATCTCCACCAGCTCCCGGTAGACCTCGGGCATGGCCACCTCCAGCGAGGGCAGGTGGCGGTTCTGGTCATTCTTGGTCTCCTCGTTGAGCGGGTTGGGGGTCCGGATCCCGGCCACCACGTCCTCGCCCTGGGCGTTGGGGAGCCACTCGCCGTAGAACTTGTTCTCGCCCGTGGCGGGGTTGCGGGTGAAGGCCACGCCCGTGGCGGAGCTCTCGCCCATGTTCCCGAAGACCATGGCCTGCACGTTCACCGCGGTGCCCCACTCGTCGGGAATCCCCTCGATGCGGCGGTAGGCCACGGCACGCCGGCCGTTCCACGAGGAGAAGACCGCGCCGATGCCACCCCAGAGCTGGTCGAAGGGATCGTCAGGGAACTCCTTCCCCAGCACCTCGCGGACCCGGATCTTGAAGCGGTCCACCAGCTCCCGGAGCTCCTCCTCCGTGAGGTCGGCGTCGCTGGCGTAGCCCCTCGCCTCCTTGACCTCGTGAAGCATCCGGTCCAGCTGCTGGCGGATCCCCTGCCCCTCCTCCGGCTCGATGCCCGCCGCCTTCTCCATGACCACATCGGCGTACATCATGATGAGGCGCCGGTAGGCATCGTAGACGAAGCGGGGGTTCCCCGTCCTGGCGATGAGGCCGGGGATCGTGGCCGAGCAGAGGCCCACGTTGAGCACCGTCTCCATCATGCCGGGCATGGACTGCCGGGCGCCGGAGCGGACCGACACCAGGAGAGGGTTCTCCGGGTCCCCGAAGCGGGAGCCCATGACCTCCTCCACCCGGGCCAGGGCGGACTCCACCTCGGCCTTCAGGGACTCGGGATAGGTCTGGCCGTGCTCGTAGAACCAGGTACACACCTCGGTGGTGATGGTGAAACCGGCGGGCACGGGAATGCCCAGGCCCGCCATCTCGGCGAGGTTGGCACCCTTGCCGCCCAGCAGGTCCTTCATCCCGGAGTTGCCCTCCGCCGATCCGCCACCGAAAAAGTACACGTACTTGCTCATTGCTCGCCTCCTTCGACATGGAGCCTGGAAAGGTCCGCCAGGGTCAGGAAGTCCCGACCAAGTTGCTTGAGAAGGGCGATCCGATTCGCCCGGATGGACTCGTCCTCGGCCATGACGAGGACGTCGATGAAGAACCTGTCGAGCACCTCCGCCAGCCGTCCCATGGCGGCGAAGGCCTCCTCCACCCGCCCCGCGGCGAGCTCGGTCTCGAGTATCCCGTGGAAGGCCGCGGCCTCGCGGTGGAGCTCCCGTTCGGCCTCCTCCCGGAACAGGGCCGGGTCGACGCCGGCGTCGGGCTGTCCCCCGGTGATGTTGCGGACCCGCTTGAAGGCCAGGGCCAGCGCCAGGAACTCCGGACGGCCCCGCACGGCCTCCAGCGCCCGGGCCCGCACGGCCAGCGAGGGCAGCCGGGTCCATCCGGCGCCCATCACCGCGTCGGCAGTGTCGCCGGCCACACCCACCAGCTCCACCAGCCAGCGCCGCACCCGGTCGGCCAGGAAGGCCTCGAGCTGCTCCCGGACCACAGCGGGATCGGCCCCGCCCAGCGGTGCCGTGGCCTCCACGGCCCGGCCCAGCGCCTCGCCCAGGTCCACCTCCCAGCCGGATTCCGCGACGATCCTCACCAGGGCCTGGGCCGCCCGCCGGAGCCCGAAGGGATCGCGGGAGCCCGTGGGGATCTCTCCCACGGCGAAGAGTCCCGCCAGGGTGTCCAGCCGGTCGGCGGCTCCCACGAGCCGGCCCACCTCGGACTCCGGGATCGGGCCCTCGAAGCCCGTGGGAAGGTAATGGTCGCGGGCCGCCGTCCAGATCTCCTCCGGTTCGCCCGCCAGGCGCAGGTAGTGGCCGCCCATGATCCCCTGGAGCTCCGGGAACTCGCCCACCATGTTGGTCACCAGGTCGGCCTTCACCAGGGCCGCAGCCCTCTCGACCGTGCCGGGATCCGCGGCGGCGCCCACCTCACCGGCAAGCCACGCGGCGAGCTTCCCGGCCCGGCGCGCCTTCTCGCCCAGGGACCCCAGCGTGCGGTGGAACTCCAGGCGGTCCAGCTCGGGCACGAGCTCCGCCAGCGGCCGCTTGAGGTCCTCGGCGAAGAAGAAGCCCGCGTCGGCCAGCCGCGCACCGATCACCCACTCGTTGCCCTGCCGGATCAGGCCCTCGGGGTCGTCGGCCCTGTCGATGACCGCCAGGAAGTGCGGTGCCAGGGCGCCCTCCGCGTCCTCCAGGATCAGGCACTTCTGGTGGTGGCGGAGCGTGGTCACCACCACCTCGGGTGGCAGCTCCAGGAAGCGCCCGGCGATCCTGCCGCGTACCAGCTCGGGGTACTCCACAAGCTCCACATGCTCGGCCACCAGCGCCTCGTCGGGGTGCACCGTGCAGCCCACCTCGGCGGCCAGCTCCGCCGCCCGTGCCTCCAGCCGGCGGCGCCGCTCGGCGGGATCCACGATCACGAGGCGCCGCCCGAGCTCCGCGGCGTACTCCCCGGGTGACGGGATCTCGAAGGGTTCCGGGGCGTGCACCCGGTGGCCCACCGTGCTGCGGCCGGCCCGGATCCCGAAGAGCTCGAGGTCCGGCACCTCCCCGTCCAGCAGCGCCGCCACGCCGTGGACGGGCCGCACGAAGGCGTGGCGGCCCAGGCCCCAGCGCATGGTCTTGGGGAAGTGGAGCCCCGTCACCACCCCGGGGATCAGCTCCGCCAGGATCGCGCCGGTGGGACGCCCCTCGTGGTGGACCGTGGCCGCCAGGTACTCACCCTTCTCCGTGGCCTCGCGGCGGAGCTCCTCCACGGGGACCCCCACCTTGCGGGCGAAGCCCTCGGCCGCCTTCGTGGGCCTGCCCTCGCCGTCGAAGGCCACCCGCGCGGGCGGACCCAGGACCGTCTCCTCCCGGTCCGCCTGCCTCTCCGGAAGGTTGCCCACCAGGACGACGAGACGCCGCGCCGTGGACAGGGCCGTGACGTCGAAGCCCTCGAAGCCCGCGGCCGCGAGGGCCGCGCCCAGGCGATCCTCCAGCTGCCGCCGGGCGCCCGGCAGGGCGTTGGCGGGAATCTCCTCGGTCCGGATCTCGAGCAGGAGCTCCGCCATCAGGCCACCTCCCCCTCGCTGCCGAGCGCGTTCCCCAGCGGCCAGCCGTGCTCCTCGCGCTGGGCCACGTAGGCCTTCGCCACGCGCACGGCGTTGCGGCGCACCCGGCCGATGAGCCCCACCCGCTCCGTCACCGAGATGGCGCCCCGGGCGTCCAGCAGGTTGAAGATGTGCGAGGTCTTGAGCGTGGCCTCCAGGGCGGGCAGCACCAGGGGCGGCTCGTGCTCCAGGCAGCGGACCGCCTCCCGCTCCCAGTCCTCGAAGTGCCGCCGCAGCATCTCCACGTCCGCCACCTCGAAGCCGTAGGTGGAGTGTTCCCACTCCTCGTGGAGCCGCACCTCGCCGTAGCGGACACCGCCGCCCCACTCGATGTCGTAGATGGAGTCCTTGCGCTGCAGGAACATGGCGATCCGCTCCAGGCCGTAGGTGAGCTCCGCCGAGATGGGCGCCAGCTCCACGCCGCCCGCCTGCTGGAAGTAGGTGAACTGGGTGATCTCCATGCCGTCGAGCAGCACCTGCCAGCCCACGCCCCAGGCCCCGAGCGTGGGGGACTCCCAGTTGTCCTCCTCGAAGCGGATGTCGTGCACGGCCGGGTCGATGCCCAGCGCGTGGAGCGACTCCAGGTAGAGCTCCTGCACGTCCTCCGGGGAGGGCTTGAGGATCACCTGCATCTGGAGGTGCCGCCCCAGGCGGAAGGGGTTCTCACCGTAGCGAGCGTCCGCCGGACGGCGCGAGGGCTGCACGTAGGCCACACGGTAGGGCTCCGGCCCCAGCACGCGCAGGAAGGTCTCGGGGTGCATGGTCCCCGCGCCCACCTCCACGTCGTACGGCTGCTGGATGACACAACCCTTGTCAGCCCAGTATCTTGAAAGCGAAAGAATCAGCGACTGGAGATCCAAGCGAATGCCTCCTACCGGACGGTTCCGAAGAATACCACGTCGCCCCCTCCGGGGCTCCGCAGCCGGGAAGACATCATCCCCGAGAGGGCACGGCCGGCCGGACTCCGCCGGCCGGCCGTGCGGGCATCAGAATCTCCGGAGCACCATCGGGCCACATCCCAGCAGGAGCAGCACCAGGACCACCGTCCCGAAACCACCCAGCATGGGGATGGGCACGCCCTGGATCATCACCACGGTGGGGTCGTCGTCGGGATCCGTGGCCGGGTCGTCCGAGACCACCTCCCGATCGCCCCCGAGGCTCAGGGTCGCCTGGTTGGCCACGCTCCCCTCGCCCGGGACCTCCGCGGGATGGGTGCGGGTCCGGAAGACCAGGGTGGAGCTCCCGCCCGCGGGCACGGGCGCCATGGAGACGTTGAGCGTCCCGGACACCACGTCGTAGCTGCCGGAATCTCCGTCCGCGTCATCGGTGAGCGGCACGCCATCCAGCACCATGCTCCCGGCAACGTAGCCCAGGCCCCGCGGGATCCGGTCCACCAGCGTTGCCGGGTCGGCGGCCAGGGTGCCGCTGTTGGTGGCGGTGATGGTCCAGGTCACCTCCTCGCCCGGCAGGAAGACCTCGCCGTTGGGCGGCGGGGAGGCCGTCTTCACCAGGTCCAGGTTGCTGTACAGCACCGTGGTGGTCTCGTCGTCGGTATCGTTGGACGGATCGGTGTCCCCGACCTCTCCCGAGACCGTGGCCGAGTTGGCCAGGGGACCCCGCTCGCCCCATGGCACCCCCACCACGATCTCCAGATCCTGCGAGCTGCCCGCGGGCACCGTACCCACGGTGCAGGTCACCGTCCCGCCGGCCTCCGTGCAGCCCGGCGACGCGGACACGAAGACGACCTGCGGCGGCAGGACGTCGGTGATGACGACGCCGGTGGCATCCGAGGGCCCTGCGTTGGCCACGTGGAGGATCCAGGTGAGCTCCTGACCCTCCTCCACCGGGTCCGGCGAATCGGTCTTGAGGAGGGCGAGGTCCACCTCGGCCAGCACCACGGTCGGCTCCGTGTCCGCGTCGTTGTCGGGCACGGGATCGGTGCCGTCGCCGCTGACGGTGACGGTGTTGGTCAGGGTGCCCGTGGCTGCCGGGTCCACCTCGGCCGTCAGCGTGATCCCCGCGGTCCCCGAGGGCGCAAGAACCCCCAGGGTGCAGGTGACCACGTTGCCCGCGGTGCTGCACGAGCCCTGGCTGGGTGTGGCGGACTGGAGCGTCACCCCCGAGGGCAACGTGTCCACCACCGTCACGCCCGTGGCGGTGGAGGGACCGTTGTTCACCACGGCAAGCGTGTAGGCAAGCCCCGTGCCCGCCACCACGGGATCGGGGAGGTCAGTCTTGGTCACGCCCAGGTCCGCGGTGGACACCAGCACGTCCACATCGGTGGAGGTGTTGTCGTCCGGATCGGGGTCGACCATGCCCGGAGGCATTGTCACCGTGGCCGTGTTGACCAGGTCCCCGGTGGCGTCGGGGGCCACCGTGGACGTCACCGTGTAGGTGAGGGTGCCGCCCTGGGGGATGGAGACCACGTCGGTGATGTTCCCCGTCCCGCTGCCGCACGTGGCTCCGGCCGAGGCCACGCAGCTCCAGGAGGGGGCCAGCAGCGTGGCGGGGAAGACGTCCGTGACGGTGCCCCCCACCACGTCACCCGGGCCGGCATTGGCCACCACGATGGTGTAGGTGAGCGGCGTTCCGGGCACGGCGGTGGTGAGCCCGTCGTCCTTCACCACCGAGAGATCCGCCTCGGGGATGAAGTCCACCGTGGCATCGTCGGTATCATTGGTGGAATCCGTGTCCTGCGACGTGGTGGACACCGAGGCAGTGTTCACGATCGGGTCCACCCCCGCGTAGTCCGTGGGAACCTGGAAGCTGACCCCGACCGTGACGGCCGAACCTGCGGCCAGGTCTCCCAGGGTGCAGGGGAAGCCGCCGGTGCAGGGTGCCGAGGCCTCCACGAACACCAGGCCCGGCGGGGTGGTGTCGTCCAGCACCACGTCGAGCGCGCTTCCCGGCCCATGGTTGACCACGGTGAGGGCGAAGGTCAGGGTGCCGCCGGGGTAGGCCCGGGCCGGGCCGGCCTTCACCACGCCCACATCGGCCGCCGGGGCACCCAGGCCAGTGACCACTGCATCGTCGTTGTTGGTGGTGTCCGACTCGGGCTCGGTGCCGCTCACCACCACGCTGTTGGCCTGCGGCCCCGCCGCGGCCAGATCCACGTGGGCCGTGATCTCACAGGTGGCGGAGCTTCCCGCCGCAAGAGCACCGATGTTCCAGACCCCGTCCTGGAAGTCCCCTCCACAGGTGTCGGCGAGCCAGGTGACGTCACCGGGGAAGGTGTCGGTGGCCGCGACGCCCGTGGCATCACCCGGCCCCAGGTTGCTGACGGACACCGTGTAGACAATGTTGTCCCCCGGTGCGGCTGCCACCGGCCCCTGCTTGTCCACGGTGAGGTCCGTGGTCTCGGCCCCGATGGGCGTGGTCACGGTGCTGGAGTCGTTCCCCGGGTCGGTGTCGGCGGTGTCCGTGGACACCGTGGCCGTGTTGACGATCTGGGAGCCTCCGTGGCCCATCGGAACCTGGAAGGTCAGGCTCAGGTCCATCACGTCGCCGGGATCCAGGTCACCCAGCGTGCAGGGGAACCCAGCGGTGCATGGCGCCGAGGCCTCCACGAACACCAGGCCCGGCGGGGTGGTGTCGTCCAGCACCACGTTCTCCGCCCCATCCGGACCGTTGTTGACCACGTGGAGGCCGTAGGTGACCGTGGAACCCACCGCCGCGGAGGGCGGGCCGGCCTTCAGCACGGCCACGTCGCACTCCGGGACACGGTCCACCGCCGTGGCAGCGTCGTCCGCGTTGTCCTCCGGCCGCGGGTCCGGTGTGTCCGAGGACACCGAGGCCGTGTTGAGGATGGGGTCGGCCCCGGCGTAGTCCGCGGGCACGTGGTAGGTGACAGTGAGGCTCACCGACCCTCCCGCCGGGAGGTCACTCAGCGCGCAGGGAAACCCACCGACACACGGTGCCGCGGCCGCCACGAAGACCAGGCCGCCCGGCGTGGGGTCGGACAGCACCACGTTCACCGCGTCCGACGGACCGGTATTGGTGACCATGATGGTCTCGTCCAGGTCCGACCCGCGGGCCACCGTTGCCGGGCCCGTCTTGATCACCGCCAGGTCGGCCAGGGTGGTCACCGTGGTGTCCTCGCTGTCGCTGTCGTTGTCCGGTACGGGGTCCGTCTGGTCGGCAGTGACCGTGGCCGTGTTGCCGAGGGCCCCGGTGGTGCCGGGATCCACGGTGACCACGATGTGGAAGGTGACGGAATCGCCGTCGGCCAGGGTGGCCGTGGTGCAGGTCACCGTTCCCGAGCTCTCGGTGCAGGCCGGGTCCGCCGAGACAACGGAAACCCCCGCGGGCAGGACGTCGGTCACCGTCACGCCCGTGGCGTCAGAGGGACCGTTGTTGCTCACCTCCAGGGTCCAGGTGAGCTGTTCCCCCGCGCGGACGGGATCCGGAGAGTCCGTCTTCACCACGGCCAGGTCGGCCTCCTCCACCACGGTGGTGTCCTCGGAGGCCGAGTCGTTGGCCGGAACCGGATCCGACTCGGAACCCGAGACGGCAGCCGTGTTGGTGTAGCTTCCGGCAGGGGTCCCCGAGGGGACGTCGCACACCACGGTGACCGTGGCGGCATCTCCCATGGCCAGGCTCCCCAGCGTGCAGGTGACCACGCCACCCGCGGCCGAGCAGCTGCCCTGGCCCGGCACCGCCGAGACGAAGGTGAACCCGGCAGGCAACGTGTCGGTGACCACGGCAGCGGGTTCCGTGGCCGGTCCGTTGTTCGTCACGACCAGCGTGTAGGTGACCTGCTCCCCCGCCCGGACCGGGTCGGGGGAATCCGACTTGGTGACGGCAAGGTCCGCGTGGACCAGGGTGTCGCTGTCGGTGGCCTCGTTGTTGCCCGGGTCGGGATCCTGCCCGTTGCTTCCGTCGTCCGCCGCCTGTGCGGTGTTGACCACCGTGGCCTGGCCCGGCGGGGCGGGGTCGTCCACCAGGACCGCGAGCGTGCGCTGCACCGAGGTTCCCGCCGCAAGACCGAAGGCCGGCCAGGTGACGATCCCACCGGACTCCGTCGCACCGTCCGAGGCGGAGACGAAGGACGTTCCCGGCGGCACGGTGTCGGTGAGAACCACGCCGGTGGCATTCTGGTTCCCCACGTTGGAGACCGTGAGCGTCCAGGTGACCGTGTCGCCCGGCCGCACCTCGGTCAGCCCATCGTCCTTGGCCACGGCGATGTCCGGGACGGCATCCAGGGGAACCACCGTCGGGTCGTCGTCGGCCGGGGTTCCCGGGTCGTCGGAGGGTTCCGCCGGCAACTGGTCGCAGTCGGCAGAGGCCCAGTTCACCAGCGTGTTCACGCCCGCCGCCACGGGGTCGGCCACCTGCACGTCGCAGGTGATGACCGCGGTGTTGCCACCGCCCGCGAAGGTGGCGTAGACCACCCTGATCGAGGTGTCTCCGGCCGTGTTGCCCGTGACCACCACGCCACCGCCCCCCGCCGTGACCGAACCGGTCACCAGGGTCAGGTTCGGATCGGTGATGGGATCGGTCACGGCAAGGCCCGTGGCTGTCCCCGGACCTGCGTTGCGCACCGAGATGCTGTACCGGAGCACATCACCTGGCGAGGGCGAGCCCGAGCCGTCCAGGTCTCCCCCGGGCGCGATGGACCAGCTCTTGTCAAGCTCGATGGAAGGCAGGAGGAGCTGGGCTGTGCCCTGCACGTCGGGCTCCTCCCGCTCGTCAGGATCGATCCCCGGAAGGGTGGTGGCCACGGTGTTGTCCGCGGTGTTGGTGAGCGTCGTGGCGGGAGGGTTGGCCCCGCCGGGCACCGCCGCGGTGAAGACGAGGACCACCGTCTCTCCGGGTTCCACCGAGGAATCCGGCGGCGAGGCGTTCGGATCCGAGGCCATGGTCACCGTGGCGTCGCCAGGCGCCCCCACGACCGAGAAGGTGAATCCCACCGGCACGGAGACCGGCGAGATGCTGCCCGTGTCCCACATGGCGGCCGGCATGGCGTCACTCACCACCAGGTCGTAGGCCGGCGCGGTGCCCGTGTTGGCCAGCGCCACGGTGAGCGTGACCACGCCGTCCACGGGGCCCGCCATGGATTTGGTCACGGCCATGGCCGGTTCCACCACGTCCACGCTGGCATCGTCGTCCACCGGCCCACCCGTGGCATAGGCGAGCGTGCCGAAGTTCACCAGAGCCACACCGTCGGCATTGGCGGGCAGGTCCACGACACGGGCGGTGACCTCCAGGCGGATCCGGTCAGCCTCGTCCGCCACACCGTCCGCCGCGTTGGTGATGGTCCCGAAGTCGAAGGTCACGGTGTCGGCCAGGCCATCACCCAGGGCGTTGTCCGCAAAGACGGGCGTGCCCGGCAGGGAGGTGGTCAGGTTGGCCCCGATGGAGACCACCGTGGCCCCGATGGCCTCCAGCACGCCAGAGCCGTCGGCCTGCACGGCGTCGGTCACCACCGCACCCGAGGTGGTCCCCTCGGGAATCGCCACGGTGAGCTCGTAGGTGACCTGTTCGCCGATGGCAAGGTCCTCCCAGGCCGGATCGTGCTCGCCCGTGCCCGTGTCGCCCAGGCTGGTCACGCCCGTGATCTTCACCAGGGCCGGCGCGTTGATGGTGATGTCCGCGGTGTCCGTGTCCGTGACCGTCCGGTCGTCGGGACCGCCATCACCCGGGACCCCGGTGGGCAGGGTGTCCCAGCTCAGAAGGGCCGTGTTGCCGTAGCTCACGGAGGGCTCCACGGAGCCGTCCAGCTGGACGGTGTACTCGAAGATCACCGGGCTGTCGGCCAGGTCCAGCGTGCTCCAGGTGTAGGTCACCACCGAGGGCAGGCCCGAGGTGTCCTCCACGGGTGAAGGACCGCCCACCACGGTCAGTGAGCCCACCTGGTAGATCTCCTCGGGGGGGAGGAGGTCCGCCACGGTCACATCACAGGCCACTGCGGAGGAGGCCGCCGTGTGCTCCACGGTGATGCGGTAGGTGATCAGGTCACCGGCATCACCGAAGGGCGTGGCGGGATCCACCACCTCCTTGGTGACCCGCAGCCGCGGTGCCGCCAGGTCCACGACGGCCGTGCCCAGCACGGGGTTGCCTCCCGTGTACAGGGTGGTGGCCGTGTTCACCAGGTCGTCCACCCCGCCCTGGTTCACCGGGACGTCGGGCACCACCGCCACCACCTCCACGGTGATGGTGTTGCTCCCCCCGACGCCGTTGGTGAGTGTTCCGAAGTCGAAGGTGACCCGTTCCGAATATCCATCGCCGTCGGGGTCGGTGGCCGTGCCCGTCGAGCCCACGCCCAGGCCCGTGCTCGAACCCATGTCCGGGTCCATGGCCGTGATCCGTGAGCTCACCACACCCAGCAGCCCCGGGGCGGTGGGGAGATCATCCACGATCCGGGCGTCGGTGGTCGTGCCCTCGGGCATGGTGACGGTGATCTCGAAGGTCACCCGCTCGCCGATGGTGAGGTCCGGGTCGGGGTCGGTGCCCGTGCCCGTGGCGGGCACCGAGGTGGCGGTCACGGCCTTGGTCACGCCGGGCGCCGTGATGGTCACCTGGGCCTGGTCGGAGGCCGCACCGTCGCGCTCGTGGGGGTCGCCGTCGGCGGGGAGAGTGTCCCAGATGACCCCCGCCGTGTTGGTGATCACCTCCTCGGGCTGGACCGAGGAATCCAGGGTCACCTGGAAGGTGATCACCGTGGTCTCGCCGCGCAGGAACTCGTCCCACGCCGCGGCGATCACGCCGCCCGATTCCGTGCAGCTGACGGGAACCACCGTTCCCCCGGTGCAGTCCAGGGAGCCGGCCACGTAGCTCATCCCGGCCGGGATGGTGTCGTCGAGGCCCAGGTCGAAGGCCTCGGCGGTGGAGGCGCCGGCGTGACGGAGGTCCAACGTGAAGGTGATCATGTCGCCGGCATCCCCCGTGGCGGGGCTGGCCGACTTCTGCAGCGCGAGCACCGGTTCCACCAGCTCCACGTCCACCGTGGCGGAGGCCTGCAGACCGCTGCCGTACTGGAGGAGCGCCGTGTTGGTGAGCACGTGGCCGTCCGCGTTGGCGGGCACGTCCACGACCCTGGCCACGATCTCCACCACGATCCGGTCCCCGTCGTCCTCGACGCCATCCGGGTTGTTGACGGTGGGACCGTAGTCGAAGACCACGGTGTCCTCGATCCCGTCCCCCAGGTTGAGATCGGATGTGGTGATGTCCGGCGGATCATTGGTGACCGCCAGGCTGCCCCCCACGCTGACGGGCGTGGCCGATACCACCTGCAGCACGCCGGTGGCGTTGGCGGGCAGGCTGTCCGTGATCACGACCTGGGGGATGGTGCCCTCGGGCAGGGTGGCCGTGATGCGGTAGGTCACCGTCTCCCCGACCACCAGGTCCGTCAGCGACGTGTCGTGCTCTCCCGTACCCGTGGAGGCCTCCGAGGTGCTGGCCACCACCTTGGTCAGGTCAGGGGAACGGACCGTCACCGTGGCCGTGTCCGCTGCAGCGTAGTCGTCCACCCCTCCGGAACCGTCACGCTCCGTGGAGTCCGCGTTGTGGACGGACCGCTGTCCCGGTGAGCCCGGCAGACTGGACCACACCATGGAGGCGGTGTTGGGGAGTTGCTGGTCGGGGTTCACCGACGGATCCACCACCGCCTGGTAGGTGATCTGGCAGCTTGCGCCCACGGGAAAGGTGGACCAGGAGGCCGTGAGCGTGGGGGCCCCCGTGTCGTCCAGCACCGGGACCACGGTGCAGCTGCCGGCGGCAAGGCTTCCCGGCACGTAGGTCATGCCTGCGGGCACGGTGTCGCCGAGGAGCACGTCGTGGGCGTCCGCCCTGTCGGAACCCGCCGGGCCGGACACGGTGATCGTGTAGGTGATGGCGTCCCCGGCATCCGCCTCCGTGGGGGTCGCACTCTTGTCGATCATGATGGCCGGTTCCAGGATCCGGACCACCGGGGCGGAGACCGCTCCCGTGGTCCCGCCCGTCCAGCTGAGCCGTGCCTCGTTGTTCCGGGCACCGCCCTCCTGGTTGATCACCTGGTCGAGGACCACCGCACGGTAGACGATGGTGACAACCTCGTCCACGGTGTTGTCCCGGTTGGTGTTGACCACGTCTCCGAGGTCGAAGGTGACAAGTCCCCCGGAACCGTCCACGATCACGTTGGCGGGGTTCGTCCCGGTCCCGATGGGTGTTGCCACCGTCACGTCGGGGGACACCGTGAAGGCGAGCACGTCCACGAAGGCCAGCCCCCCGTCCAGGGTGTCCACGATGGCCGCGGCGGGCAGGGTGGCCTCGGGAACCCTGACCACCAGCTGGTAGATGACGTATTCCCCGATCACCGCATCGTCGGCGCCATTGGCCGCGTCCACGATCTCCGTACCCGCCAGGGTCTTTTCCAGCACCGGCGAGGCCAGTGTCGCGACGGCACTGTCCGTGAAGTCGGCGGGATTGCCGGAGTCCACGTGGGACGGGCCGCCCTCCGTTCCTGCAAAGGACGTCACGCCACCACCGTTCACGAGGAGCGTCTCCGGCACCAGGGCCGGGTCGAAAATCTCCAGCTGGTAGGTGATGGTGAGGACGTTGGAGCCCGCCACCGGGTCATGGGGCTGGCAGAGTGGCTGGCCACCGCTGTCGTCCAGGAGCAGGCCGTCGCCGAAGAGGTCTCCATCGTTCCCCCCGGGACCCAGTGGAGTCCAGGTGGGGACGAACCCGTCGCCCCGCACGATGCTCAGATTCATCTGTGCCGGGTTGCTCCCGGGCATCCTCATCCCCGGGGGCATCACATCGTGGAGCGTGACATCGAATGCACCCGATCCGCCCTGGTTCTCGATGGTGATGGTGAAGGTCAGGAGATCGCCCACGTCCACACCGGACACGTCGGACCGGGCCAGGTCCGGGTCGGCATCGAGGTCCGACGAGGTGAGTGTTCCGGGACAGCCCCCTCCCGACAGCGGCGGATCGAAGGTCTCGTCGGGGTTGTCCGTGTTGCAGACCCCCTTGCGGACCGCCAGGTACGGCTCCCGCAAGGTGAAGGGTACGGTGTCGTCGGTGGTGGCGTCCCCGCTGTTGGTGGAGCCCTCCTGGACCCGGACCAGGTTCACCAGCTGGAGGCCATCGGCAAAGGGCTCGTCGGTGACCGTGACCGTGAACAGCAGGTCGATCACCGTGGCCGTGTCGCCCGTCGAATCGAAGTTCCCGAAATTCAGGATCACCGTGTTGGTCAGCGCATCGGTGGCAAGGGCCGGATCCAGGCCCGAGTAGGCATGGAAGGTGTCTCCCGGCCCGTACTTGACCGTCCCGGCAGGGGGGACCGTCCCGTCCACGGTGGAATCCAGCGTGGTCACCTCGGAGGCCTCGAAGACCGGCAACGGCAGGAAGTCCGTGACCACCAGGTTCTCGAAGTCCGAGGTGGCAAGGGCGTAGGAGATCCTGTAGGTCACGGTATCGCCAGGGGAGATCTCCAGCGGCGATGGCAGCGATGTGGAGCCGTTGACGGCGTAGAGCTCCTTGCTGACGGTGCCACGAGCAATCTCCACGGAGGCCGAGGAGTCGTCGGTGCAGGTCGAACCGGTCGGTGTGAGATCCACCGGATCCAGGAGCCTGCCGGCCACCGTCACCGTATCGCCGAGGACATCACCCTGATCCACCGAGGGATCTCCGGAGGGAAAGTCATCGGTGAATTCCTCCTGGATCACGGTCCGGAAATGCAGGACCGCCCTGGTCTGCCCCGAGGAGAAGACCGAACAGTCGGGATCGCCCCCCCCGGTGCCCCCGGGCGGAACACAGGCCCCCAGCAGGACCGCGCCGAGACCCTCGAGGACCATCTGATCGGAGACCCGGAACTCGATCTCCTGGGTGCCATCCAGAGGCGGCACCTCGGGGGAACCTCCGGTGAAATGATCCATCACCGTGAAGTTCGTGGCATCGAAGGGCCCGGGACCGGTGGTGGCACCGTGCTCCCGGACCTCCAGTGTGGGGATGAAGGACGTGTCGAGGCGCTGGCCGTCCAGGACGATGTCGTTCACCACGAGCCCGTCGAAGGCCATCACGTCGGAGACCTGGAACTCCAGTGTGTACTCCAGGACATCCCCGGGCGAGGGCCCTGCCGCTCCCCCGTCCACTGCCACTGTCACCGCCTTCTGGATGGGCAGGGTACGGGCCGTCAGGACAGATTCCGGACCCGGTGGATCGGCGGCGGCATTGTCCGTGCCTCCGGCGTCCCGGGGATCCACAGGATCCCAGTCCCCCAGGGCCGAGGCCTCGTTGGGGATCGGCGCAGAGGCGCAGGAGCCCGGAGGAATCACCGGCTGGCCCCCGGCATCCACCGGGGGCACGTACACTGCGACCGCCATCACCAGGTCGTCCTCCGAGGCGTCACCCGTGACTGGAGGAAAGCGGCGGGTGAGGGTTCCGCCAGGAACCGTGGTGCTCGGGGTGGAAACCGCGGTGGTGGACACCGGGTTGCCCTGGACGAGAGTCGCCTCCACGGCAACGAACTGAAGAGTGCCTGGCAGGATGTCGCTGAGCTCCAGATTCTCCATGGTCTGCCCGTCCGCCAGGTCCACCACCACACGGAAGGACCTGGGATAGGCGGGGCCCACCGTGCCTTCCGCCTCCTCGCCGAGGGTACCGGGGGTGAGGTAGATCTTGGACAGCCGCATGAGCACCGGGACCGTGGCCGCGCCGGGCCACGAGCCGCTGTCCGGGGTGGAGGGATCGGCTATGACGAGGTCACAGCAGGGGTTGTCCAGGGGGTCGGCGCCGTACTGAAACCCCCCGCGAGCATGGACGGCCAGCGGGTGTCCCGCGTCTGCCAGCTGCGACATGGAGGCCACCACCTCGACCGTCACGGTGGGCTGCTGGGGAACCACGGATCCGAAGGGCAGGCGCAGGACCACCAGGACATCGCCCGTGGTTCCGCAGACCTGGAGCGGCTGATGGGCAGAATCCACCGCGAAGGGGTGGTCCACGCAGCCAAGACCGCCGCCGTCATCCGGAAAAGCGAGGACAGTGGTGGCCAGCGGAACGCCGAGGTGGGTGGCGCTCACGAAAGAGAGTCCGTCTGGAGTGTCCGTCCCCGCCGCACCGTCAGCCCCGTTGAGGGGCAGAACCAGGTCAATCCATGGTCCATAGCCGGGAGCATCACCCGCGTTGTCGAAGGTGAGGGTGAACCGGACCTGTTCGCCCAGCATGGATTCCGCCGGCACGTCCAGCGCCACCGAGGGTACCGGTGCGGCGCCGGCAGACACCGCCAGCGTCAGGGCAATCACGGGGGCCAGAACGAAGAGTGGGTGTGGATGGCGTTTCCGTTGCATGCTGCCTCCAGCAGATGGACTGAATCCGCAAGTTATCCCGGGGAAATCACAGAGCAGAATCCCGAGATCACGAATCTCTCCTGGCAAGAAACCTGCCAGCCATGGCACCGCTTCCGGGCCACATACCTCCAGGTGAAACGTCTCACCATGGAACACCTGTTCCAATGTGATGCGTTCGACACGGAACGGCCGGACCGGATCCCCGGGACCCTCTGTCACACGAGCCGGGATTGCTCCTGGGATCTTCTCGCCCTCCTGGCCATCACCGGTGCCACCAGGCACCCGGAGACGACACCCTCACCACCCCGGCAACCCGAGACGCGGTTGATCCCGCCACGGGGAAGTCCACCTGGTGACCGGGACCGGCGGAGGCCGGATACCATCTCCACTGGTCTCACTGGCCGCCTGCCACGGGCCCGGCAGGTCTCTCGATCTCGATGTGTGATAGATGTGATAGAGTCGATGTACTGCGGGGAGTGCCATGAATGGAGGTGTGCCATGACCAGTCGTCGCAGGTTTTCCGGCCTCATGATCGGCGGTGCCTTCCTCGGGCTGACTGTTCCAGGCCTTGTTCTCGCCGGTGGTACCCGGTTCGTGGTGACACCCTTCGATGGCTCCTCCGTCCCCGTCCGGACCGTGAACCCTGGTCCCGTGTTCACCGTTCCTCATGCACCGGCCATCCGTCCCCAGGAGCTGGTCCCCATTCTCCAGGCGGGCGCTGACCACGTGGTGGCCCAGCAGTGTGCGGACGGGGGGTTCGGCTGGCCCCACGACGACTGCAGCACCACCTACCACAACATCACGGCGCCCATCCTCATGGGAGTGCTCAACGCCCACCGCTACACCATGGATCCGGCGCACCTGGCCGCCGCCGTGACCGGTGGCGATTTCGAGGTGGCCTACCAGTGGAGCAACGGGGAGCCCCGCTTCGGCACCCAGACACCCCGCCTCCTCCAGGTGCTCTCCACACGATCCGGTGACCCCTCGTACGCCGAACACGCGGCCCAGTACTTCTTCGACACGCTCCAGGCGGGAACCTACGGCCCCAGTGACTGGGACACTGCAGGCTACATCGCCGCCATCTTCGCCTACCGGACGGGGGCGCTGGTGAACCTGCGGCCGTGGGAGTTCTGCACCCTTGTGACCGCCGCAGAGGCCAGGGGGAACCCGGGACAGGCCGACAGCTTCGCCCAGGCGGCGCTCGACGGCCTCGCGAGCCTCGACAATTCCGATCCCGGCACCGTGTACTCGGACATCATCGGCCTGGCGGGTGGAATCATGGCACTGTCCCGGACCGGGTGGACCACCTTCCCGGCCATCTCCGCCCCGCTGCACTCCGGCGTCAATGGGATCGATTCCCTGGCCGGCCTCGTTGGCCTGCTGCTCACCTATCAGAACGACGATGGCTCGTGGAACTGGCACTCGAACCTGGCCGTCCCGGATCTGAGCGACAAGGACCTCCAGACCACCGCCTACGCCATCCTGGCGCTGGTGTCCGCGGAGCCCCTGGTCGCGGGCAGCCAGGCTCCGGCCATCCTCTCGGCCCGGGACTGGCTCGCCTCCATGCAACTCCCCGGCGGGGGGTTCCCGGAGTACCCCGGCGGGAACGAGAACACCGGGGTGGAGGGGGAGGTCCTCTGGGCCCTGGGGGCCAGCATGGACTTCAATGCCCTGCCAGTCCCGGCACTGGAGCGACCTGGCCTGGCGCTCCTGGGAGTCCTGCTTGCGCTGGCGGGAATCGCCGTGCGCCGGAAGACGCTCGCCTGACGCCACGGCTCCAGGGCCCCACCACGAACGAGACGGCGGGCCCCGGGGCCCGCCGTCGTTGTGTCGCGGCCAGCAAGCTGGCCGGTGTCACGCCGCCTTGAGCTTCCTGATCTCCTCGACCATGGCGGGGACCACCTGGAAGAGGTCGCCCACCACCCCGTAGTCCGCCACCTTGAAGATGGGCGCGTCGGGGTCCTTGTTGACAGCCACGATGATCTTGGAGGAGCTCATCCCGGCCAGGTGCTGGATGGCCCCCGAGATGCCACAGGCGATGTAGAGCGTGGGGCTCACCACCTTGCCGGTCTGCCCCACCTGGTGGGAGTGGTCGATCCACCCGGCGTCCACGGCGGCACGGGAGGCGCCCACCGCGGCGCCGAGGAGCTCCGCCAGCTCGCGCATCAGGGCAAAGTTCTCCGGGCCCTTCAGGCCGCGGCCGCCCGAGACGATGATGTCGGCCTCGGCCACGTCGATCTCGCCGCCGCCCTCGGAGACCAGCTCCTTCACCATCGCACGGATGGAGAGGGACAGGCCGTCCAGGTTCACCACCTCCGCCGGGCCGCCCGCCTCATCGGCGGTGAAGACGTTGGGCCTGAGGCCGATCACCTGGGGCTTCTTGCCCGCGGTGTCCACGGTGGCGAAGGCCTTGGCCGAGTACACGGGCCGCCGGGCCACGAAGGTGTCACCCTCGAGCGTCAGGCCGGTCACGTCGGCCAGTCCGCCCACGCCCAGCTTCGCCGCCACGCGGGGCGCGAGATCGCGACCCATGGCCGTGGCCGAGAAGAAGATGGCGTCGGGCTCCATCTGGCCGGCCGCGGCCGTCACGGCCTCGGCGTAACCCTCGGCGGAGTAGAGCTTCAGGTTGGCGTCGTCGGCCACGAAGACCTTCGTGGCACCGTACTTCCCGAGCTCCGCGGCGAGTCCCGCGACACCCTGCCCCGGGAGCACCGCCGCCACCGGCCAGCCGTTGGCCGCCGCCTGGCGGCGGGCCTCGCTCAGGGCCTCCAGGGACCCCTTGCGGATCGTTCCGTCACGCTGCTCGATGAATACAAGGATTCCAGCCATGCTCGCCTCCCCCTAGATGACCTTGGCCTCGTCATGGAGGAGCTTCACCAGCTCCGCCGCGGCGGCCTTGGGGTCGTCCTCGCCCTGGATGATCTTGCCCGCCTGCTTGGGCGGCGGGAGCTCGAGGGACCGCACGGAGTAGGTGGCCTCGGGGCCGGCGAGCGCCCCCTCGTCCAGTCCCAGATCCGCCACGGCCAGCTTCTCCACCGGCTTCCTCTTGGCCGCCATGATGCCCTTCAGCGCGGCGTAGCGCGGCTCGTTGAGGCCCTTGGTGGCGGAGATGACGGCGGGCAGCGGGCACTCCACCACCTCGTGGCCGCCCTCCACCTCGCGCTCGGCCACGACGGAGCCCTCGCCCCACTCGATCTTCACCACGCCGGTGACGTGCGGCAGGTCGAGCAGCTCGGCCAGCATGGGCCCCACCTGGGCGTTGTCGGTACCCACGCCCTTGACGCCCACCAGGATCACGTCGTACTCGCGGTCCTTGATGGCCGCGGCCAGGACCTTCGCGATGGCCAGGCTGTCGCCCAGGGTGGCCTCGCCACCCTCGATGTGCACCGCGTCGTGGGCACCGCGGGCCAGGCACTCCCGGAGCCCCTGCTCGGCCCTCTGGGGTCCGTAGGTCACCACCGTGACCTCACCCCCCTTGCTCTCGGTGAGCTGCAGCGCCTCCTCGAGGGCGTACTCATCGTAGGGCGAGACGATCCACTTGATGCCGCTCTCGTCGATGTGCTTGCCGTCGGCGCCGATCTTGATCACCGACGCCGTGTCCGGCACGTGGGTCATGCAGACGATACACTTCACGGCGAACCTCCCCTCGGGTGTTTTCCGGGGCCCGCCAGGACTGACTGAGCCCTCATTCAACCCCCAGTGTAGCAGACTGAATGACCATTCACCAGAGAGATGGGACGGTGAGGCAGGGCGGCCCCCCGACTTTGACAGGACGTTTCGCCAAGTTCCAGTATGGAGGATGTTAGCAGGGAGCGGTTTGTCTTGTCGTACTACGCGAGGATCTTCCTCAGGCGAGCATCGGTCAGGGGCTCGATTTCCAGG